>ERZ773005.432-NODE-432-length-33496-cov-3.766365_pt1 | contig 33496 bp, 40 predicted proteins | sample MGYA00580666_ERZ773005 | MGnify/ENA primary metagenome ERZ773005 (study PRJEB29015, sample SAMEA2737999) | human oral metagenome | biome: human oral; feature: human-associated habitat; material: dental | place: China | collected 2061 ...
ACAACACCTGGAGCACTACTACCCCAAGTAATGCCAGAACAATGTTGCGACAAGCTGGTGTGGAGGATGTGACAGTATATGGTTGTTTGAGAACATATGCTACCCGTCATGGTGCAGGTCCAATGCCTTATGAAAATCATGTAATAGTACCAGAACCACACAATGGAACATCTGAATGGGCCGGTGCTTTTCGTACTGGACTTTGGGACCAAAACATGCTGGAATGGTCAATAGAACGTGTAAAACCAACGTATCTTGCCATAAGCTGGTTGGACCAATTTCCCAACATCATGACCAACAATGGACCTGTGAAACCAAACATGTTGGGTCCAGTAGCAATTGAATCATATGGACCTGACCGTTTTGACAGATTATGGACAGTCTGACGTTCCAATTTTGAGCATTTCGTTGTTAAGCGACGAGTAACTTCACAAAATCATCATTCAAATACAACACGAACACTTGAAATTCATACATGTTGTGGGTTTTTGTTGGATAAAATGTCACTCTATGGTTACTTTGTTGGTTGATAGAATAATGAAATGGAATCATTGGAAACAACTAACATACTAAAAACTTATCCCATATTGAAAGTTAAACATTACACTCCACTGTCAAAGTTGGTTTTTCCCTCCGGAACCAGCGATGATTTAATTGTTTATCTTTCAAACAAGCTTTCCAAAGGCTGGAATCATGTAGCAGCGGGTTCCTATGTCCCATTGTATGATGGATTACTTACTGATTTAAAGAATTGTTCCCCTAATTTGTTTCCATTTCGTTTAGCTGCATTTCCTCCTGTAGGTAAATTGTCATTTGAAACTATTAACACTACGATTAGTGTGAACATTTCGTACTTCAAATCAAATATTCGTTCAGCAAAAACGCCAGAGGAGTGGTTGTCATTTATTGCTCCAATCATGCGACATCAGTTGTTGAATGAAAGATGTTGGCACGATGAGAGCATCTTTCGATTCTTCACTCTTAATGCTTTCATTCATGAGAACAAGTCTGATGGTATCTATGGTGAATATTTGAAACAGAATATGCCAACACTACTGGACAGGTTCTATAATTGGGATTGGAATTGGGGTGTTCATACTTTAAAACTCATCACTGCTAGTCATGGTGATGGTATTTTACGCTGGAATGCTGTTGTTGAAAAACAGCACAAAAACAAAATTCTCTCATTACGCCAAATTGAGGTAGAACATCTGATTTTCTATTCTTATCGATATTTTACTTCTTCACGAGATTTTGGGCGTGTGTGGTCTTATGCGATGGAGGAACTCAAACGCCCTAAAAGAAGAATTGAGTCAATCGAATTAAACAAACAATACAACAAACTGCTGAAACATTATATATATGACTCAATTGAATCCAAGTTACCTTATGGTTTGTCCAGTTTCTTGGATAGGATTCGACTGACTTTAATCAATGGAATCAAAGGACAGAATTATCAGTTACACGAGATTTTCAAGTTCTGCTGGAGACACAGAAACAGTATCCAGTTACGGACATTTCTTACACTCATTGTTGCTTTGAGTCACCCACGTCTCATGTTCAATCGTGCTGGAACTTCAAAAGCGTTGGAAATCATCTGGCAAGGTCTTTGTGGTAAATCAAGTAAAGCTTTCTCTTTTCTGACATTGATTGAAGATACAGTTATGGAAAACGTTGATGAACTACCAACATTTTCTGACTGGGAGAATTGGTTACATGATGGTCAACCAATCGATTCCTCAATTCCTGCTAGTCTGGTTTTGACATTGGTCCAGCAAAAAGAGCGGAAGCATTTTCGTAGTAGAGCATTTCAAGAGCAGGTACGTTTCAAGGTGAATCGGCTGGTGGAGCGTGTGTCAGATTCCAACAGTCTGATTACGTCTTGATGATTGATTTTGAGTACATAAGTTGTTAGCATTGATGTGTGTATCAATAAGATGTCAGGGGAGGTGTGCCCATGTCTCATTCCATAGTGGGAGATACTGTGTACTTTGCTGATGGAACTAAATTGTCGCACATCCATCATGAAACTCAGTGTAATGGGGCATACTGTCCATTGCACAACCCATCAAACCATGAGTACCGTGATTTGCCGTTAGGTTTTAAACAAGGACACATGGTTCGCTATAGTCCTGAGTTTCCTTTGGGTTTTGTTGTAGACCCGGATGATTACCAATTCAATCGCCGCGGTTTCGCTATTTTACGAAACTCGGCAAAATGTGGACAATGTGAAAATGAATTAGTGTCTCAACATCAACACGATTTTGTGACGTGCGAATGTGGACAATTATCGGTTGACGGTGGTAATGCATATTTGCGACGTATTGGAACCGATTACGTTGAGACATCAATTATTGTGCAGCGGGGAGAGAACTGATGGAATTAAAGAAGTACCACTTTACTGTAAAAACTTGGAGGGGAACTGATAGGAGCACCCAAGAAGTTCCAGATTCTCTGAAGGAATTATTCAGTTACACTGATACTCTTTCTGGGGTGTTTGTTCATCATGAGAACTTGGACCGGCAAGTGGATGATGCTTTGAACTATCTGAAAAAAGAACATGTATTTTCAAGCCGCAAATATTATCGTTGTCATTACCATTTTTATATGTTGCCAGATATCGGAAAATTTCGATTAAGCTGTATATGTGATGTTAATGGAAAAAATATTTATTCTGACGAGAGCATTAATCGGCTTTTGACTGCGCATGGCTTTTCGAAGGAGCAAACATATGACATGTCAGTAATCATAGAAGATGGTATGGCAGAGACAGATAAACTTTGGGACGAGTACTATCTTTATCATTTGTTGAGCATCAATGAGTTGCTAGCACATGGAGACAATAGTGAGTCATTGGGTGACTACATGGAAGGACATGAAAAAGAGCTGGATGAGCAATTTGTGAAGTTTCAGTTCACCCAAAATGAGCACACAACTGGTTTATTGGACTGCTATCGCAAAAGTCCTTTAGCGTTCCGAAATCGTGCATGGAACAAAAATGGGCCGCTTGTGAAATCTCTGACCAAATCGGAGATTATTCGTTACTTGAAACTGCCATCTTCTCAGAAAAAGAGAGTCACATATTCAAACTATACACGTGCTCTGAAAAACTTCATTGATGATGTGAGAAAAGTTTCTACGAGTATTTCTGCTTTTGATGTTGAAAGTTTGTTGTCAAGCACATTCATTAAAAGCATGTCAGCCAATCATGATGACATTACTGGTAGGGGGCTCTCAACAAGACCGCTGTACAACGAATTCCATTATTTGCTGGATGAGTTGCACTGTGGAAATAAGCTGAGTGCAGGACTTCAAAAATGGTACACGATGGTTACGACATTGCACAATGATGCATCCAATTTGAAGCCAGTGGAAATCCTATCTGTTTTGGCGGCTATCTTGAACACTAACGCAGCATTTCGTTCCTGTGATTTGGATAAAGGCTTGACCATTATCAGTACAGCGGTTTCTAGTTACAACACTGTAGAAGTAGTTCGGTTCATTACTGAAATGGTCTTGGATTATGATGATGTTCTGGCTTCATATGGAGAATGGATGAAAAATTTGTCAAGTGCGGACAACAGTGTTTTTGACTTGGTTCCTAGTTTAGCTATTGCGCTTATGGTTGGGGAAGGAAAAACTGAGCTGAAACGTTACAACAACCAACGAACCATGGAATTCAAATCATCCATGAAGCCTTATTTGTGATAGCCTCATAGAACAAAGCCAACCCAGCTACGGTTTGTGGTCAGTTGAGTAAAGGATGTGCCATATGAACACTAATCAAACCTTACTGATGTGGTATTTATGAATGAGCCATCAGAACGTATGAATGATACAGTGCAACTTCTTGTTCTGTCAGTTATCAAATCGATTGAGCATCATGCTGATAGGTTCAAGGATACAACAGTGCTTTTGGACCTTCTGATGCGTTTCGTTCGTGAGGCTGATAGTATTTTAAGAACTGAAACCAGGGAAGAAGCATTCAAAGCAATAGCAGAGTTTTTATGGCGTGAAAAAACATCATTGACTCCACCAGAAATGTTGTCTTTTCTGATTACAGTTCTTCACCCAAGCCTTCTGGTTGATGGTGAGATGGCCAGCTTACAAGACGTATTGGATTTGTTTCATACTCTGCTTGAGAAAGACCCGCATCAAGTGGAGTTGGTTCGATTCATTCACCGTGTTTACATGACATATGATGGACCTCTTTGTACAATTGAGGATTGGAAGAATTATGTCAACATAGAGGGCGCAGATTTTTCATTGGAGCCATCGCTATTGTTTCAGATTATGACATCTGAAACCATTGATGAAACAAACAAACGTAGGGCCAATTGCAGTGTTCTAACGGAATACAGGCGTTTGTATCAGACATTTTAACAGATTACGCAATATAAGAACAATTACAACAGTAGATTTATTCATAGTTGTCACCTGTTTAGGTTTTATTGTATAATTAATCCAAAGTTTTAACATTTGTGTTTTTGCTGGTACTGAACGAAAGGGTGTAGGTATGAGAACCGAGTCATTGAAGTTCATTCCTTCGAAAGAGGTTCAATACCTTTCCGAAGATGAACGAGATAAGTATTATCTGACTTTGAGAGCAATGGGTCAAAACATAGAGCGTTACGATTCTATTGTACTGGTACCTGAAACTTTGAAGTTGGCACAAGTGGGAGTCCCTTATTCTTACCACACAATGGGACCTATCACATTCTCGTTTTTGAAGAGAATGTGGAAAACAGGCAAATTTGATAATACTTGGGCATCTGAACAGACTTTTGGTGAAACAATTAGAAAATTTGTGATAGAACGTGTAAAAAATCATCATGTAGGGCTGTACTTCTTCAACAAATACGCCAGCAGCGACTACGACGAATACCCGATTTTTTCGTTCATTGCTTTGAATGAGTTTTTGTCTACCACCGTGATGGAGCGAACATACAAGGATTATTTGGATGAGCATTGGGACCGAATATACGAGGATTTTCAATCATTCAATATTCAATTGTTCCCACATACTGAACAATTAGCCAAACTATTCAATGTCAGTAGGAATAGTTATTATAGCCCCATATATCCACAAATAATTCATCATGGGTGGCTCAAAAAGAAAGACCATGCCAATATTGAGAGTTTGACTCGCCAAGATATGAAAACCTTGTTTGAAGGGCCTAAATCATGGTATCAGGGTACCGTCAAATCCTCATTCAGCCATAAACTGGAAATGATGATTGCTTGGTTGCATGACGGCGTTGAAGAAAAGATGCCATCCTCTGCAACAGTGATGGAAGAACTTAGGCTTTTGTATCGTGATGCTGTTGCACGTACCCCAATAGTACAAATTCCGAAGTTGGAAGCAACGTCAATAATGGAAGCTTGTATTCGAAACATGTGTTCAAAACAAATGACTGATGAAATAAATCGTGTCACAATCAACCAAGTAAGTACAGCACGCATGCAATCCATTATTCGTCATGTAGCCGAACTAGAACTAAAAGCACAAGACGTAATGCTTTTCATCTATGTATTAGCAAATAGAAGCGCTTTCTCCAATACAGGAAATTATCATGCAACCATTAGTTTCTTTGAAGAAGCGATTCAGCACTTGGAAACAAATGATTTCATTGATTTGATTCACTGTTTGGGCGATATGGCAATGGAATATGATGATGCTCTTCCTACACTTACCGATTGGCAGAAAGCTGTACAAGAAAAAATGGATTTCACGTTGCCTCCCTCATTGCTGATTAGTCTGATTGATGCACCAGAACAGCGCACAAAACCTAGGAAAGCCCCTGCAATGTTGAAGGCACTTCGAGAAGTCTTGAAAACGTGAAAATTCCTGTTCTATTGTGATGAGTTCATAGATACACAAATACGAAAAATACAATGGTTCTTCATCACTGAATTGGACTATGGGGGCAATTCCATACGAACAAGTCAAGTGTTCAGAATAGGATATTGAACAATGATATCGAGGAATTGAGGAGCGACATGGAATTGACTGAATTGTCCCAACAAATGAATCAGGCCCTATGTCATGCTCCTGAACAGTATCAAGTTGATATGCACCAGGATGGTTCAGTTGAAGTTACCGATTTAGCCAAAGCCTTGAATACTTCTGAAAGCGTGATTCATAAAATTGTTGATGAAGATAGCAGCGGTCATTATGCTGTTGTTAATGGTCGTGTTTGGGCTACTGAAGGACATTCTATTCCAATAACCATAGAATTGGATTCAGTTGACAATCCGGGAACCATTTATCATGGCACCACAGCATCAAAAGTAGGCACTATCCGTGAATGGGGTATTGTTCCTGGTTCACGACTGTTTGTGCATTTGTCATCAGATGAGAAAATAGCATTATCCGCTGCCCGTCAACATAAAAGCATTCCTGTTGTGCTGAGCATTGATGGGAATGCAATGCAAGCAGCAGGATTGAAGTTCTACAAAACCCTGAATGATGTGATTCTAACCCAGTATGTTCCTTGGAGCTTTGTCACCTCTGTCATTGTGTATCCATAATGAAACATTACACACTGATACATTCAAGGTTATTGGCTTTTGTCGTCGTTTATGGTTATGATGGCTGTTTCCCGCCCCACTGAAGCAGATTGATGCCTAACACACCTTGCTCAATGGCGTCATCGTCAGCTCTGTGAGTATGCAGCAGCTTCGGGAACAAACTTTTCGGCATGTACCGTTTTGTGCTCTTTTTGATTGGTTTGTGCGATTTGGCCGCGAACAATGTTTTCAAATCCAGCACTCGGGAAAAACCGAAAGGAGATTCAACTCCAAATCGAATCATGTACCAATACACGAAAGTCCAGTCAAATGATGCTGGATAAGCCATGAAAACAGATGGAGCTTCGTAGTGTTTTTCTTGTTCAATCACCCATGTGACAAAACCAGACATAACATCAGTTGGGTCGTCTCCATGGTCTTTCATCCACTGAAAATGTCGTGAACCGTCCACATCTGGTCTACTATTGTCAAATCCGTCCAAAATACCCACGTTTATAACATCAGGAATATAATGCTCAGAGATTGGTTGTAATTCGGCATAGAAAACATTATTGGCGTCTGTATGGTCGAAATGCACAAATGTTCCATCATAGGTTCTTGCGCCAGCTGTAAAGGCACCAATAGATGACATGGAGTAAAGACCAGGAATCGGCCCCGTTGCTTCAATGTCCACAGAAATGTATATCTCTTTGAATCCAGTCATGTCATCATCCTATCATTTGTTGTCAACCAACGTGTGAATTTTGAATCCAATGCAAACAAATATTCCATAACACATAATATAATATTAGGCGCTATCTCTTTAAAGTGTGTTCATTGTTGATTTATGGTTTGAATACTGATACGAGTGCGAAAATATTGGTTTTGGTAGCGACTCAACAACTAAGCTGAATGATACTGTTGTGGTAATCTAATATGATAGCAGAGTACAGTGTTTCATTCATGAGAAAATGTGAGGACGAACATGAAACGGTGGTGGCAATCAGTTTCTAAAAAGAAGAAAACGGCAGTTGTTGGAACTAGTGTTTTCATGGCTGTGTGTGGTTTCATCGTTAGCGGAATAGTAGGGGTTGGACTGTTGAAACATCACCAAACCCATGAATCGCAACAAGCTTACGTTTATGCGCTTCAATCAATTCATGCTACTGCTAAACGATTGGAGCAACAAACTCGTCACATGTTTCAAGAATTAGTGAAACAATCTGACCAATTGTTGAAAGAAACTGACAGCAAGATTATTACACCCAATCGAGCCAACCTTCATACTTCTCTTGATGTATTTCGTTCCTTGTTGGATACTGAATTGCCCACAGAAGCAAATATGGATGAATTGGTTACAAGTAGAAACAAGTTTTTGCAAGCCATATCAGACATTCAGCCCAAATTTGAGGATTTGAAGCATTCATTGGATATGTGGAATGAGACCAAGACCAATGAAGCTGTGCAGGATGAACAACAGAAAACGCTTGACAGTACTGAAAAGGCCAAACAAGACGACTTGGCAGAAGAACTTGAAGATTCTGTTGCAGCGCAGAGAAGAAAAGATGCACAACGTGAAGCTGACAGGGCGAGGCGGGAACGTCAGGAAGCTTTAGCAAGGGAACAGCGACGTCAAGCAGAAGAAACAGCAAAGAAGCAAGCAGAGGAGACAGAATCGACACCTGCTCCATCTCCGTCCACAATACCTACACCTGTTTTCAGCCCATCGCCAACACCTAATGCAACTACTCCAATACCTGTGATAGAAAACTGAAGTAAGATATGAAAATGAAATTGTCAAAACAAAGGATGGTATTGAATTAGTATTGTGAATAATTTATGTATGGGACGTGTTTCCATCAAAATGTGCATAATGATAGCATTACAACTGTAGAAACAGTATTATAGTAGCACAAGTAGAGGAGAAAATCATTAAAACAATCCAATGCACTCTTCAAATAGGGTCGAACGATTTACAAAGGAAGATGACACAGGCCCAGAAATTTTTGAAAGCCAAGGAGCAGGTTCGAGTTGTTGTTATTCTAAAGGGACGACAAAGAATGAGACCAGAACAGGCAGTTGATTTCCTGACTACATTGTTTAACACATATTTGACTGAGTATGGACGTTGTGTGAGACAACCAAGTGTGAAAAATCTATCTATCATGGTGATGCCACGATGACCACAGTACCTTTTAACCATCTGTCATTATGGCCGTTTGGATTAACAATCATAGTGCTTGTTGTTGGTATGGTAATAACCGCACATTATTTCAATTTGAGTTTTTCAGCAACCCAGAAAACTGACTCTCTTGCAAAAGCTCTTGTAGTGGTTCCAGTTCTGATGACTACAATATTATGTTACATACTGGCCACACACTACAACAGAACCAATAATCACGAGAATATTATTGCCACAATAGAAACTGCAACAAATGTAACGAATCTGAAGCTTTTGGAAGGAAAGGCTCCAATTTGTACGCGAGATTTTCAAGGGTCTGTGCAAGCAGCAACATGGCGTACTGGGGATGCATCCAATGTAGGGATTTTAGTTGGTAAACGTGAAGAGAATGGGTGTGTATTCTCTCTTAAAAACATTCGGTGAACTTAAATAGTCTTAGTACGATAATCTTCTGTTAGAGAACCATTCAAAAGCTAACAATGGGGATAATGGAAGGGATGTATCATGAGGTACCATTTCAGCGAGACATTGGGAAAATCTGTTCGCTGTGATGCTCGCGAAGGTCATTGTCCTCTGGTTCATGGTGATTCTGCTGATGCTGCAAAACAAAACCATGAATCCATGATGGCCCACTCAATGATTCCAACATTAAAAAAGTCCCGAAACCATCCCCATTCCTCAATTAGTGCAAGTGCAGAAGAATTACGTGCTCGTTCAGCGCAAGTGTTACGCGAAACGCCTTTGAAAAAACTGGATGCAGCACAACTGGCTCAAACATTACAACATGAAGCAGCATTGTTGGGCTTGAATGCTGAAATTGTCGATTCGTCAGTAGATTTGGCTACTATCCTGCATGCACATCAAATCAGAGGCAATCGAGGCAATTTTGCAACCACGCCTTATATTGAACATCCTTTACGTAATGCGGTACGTTTGATACGTTTGGGTGCACAGGACCAAGATGTAATTGTTGCGGCTGTTCTTCATGACACAATTGAAGATGGGGCAAGAGTTTTCATGGACAAATTTCACGGGGTAACTGATTGTGATGAATTGACAGCACGAAACACATTACGTCAACACATCAATGACGCTTATGGTCCTCGTGTTCTTCATTTGGTGGATGCAGTGACAAATGATTACATTGCAGACCAGGACAAATCACGCATGTCAACAGAAGTAAAGAACAGGCGTTATCACGACCACGTGGCCAAAGCAATTGAAAATCATCCTGGAGTATTTTTAGTAAAAGTAAGCGATTTCATTGACAACGCAACAGGGCTTTACAACAATGACATTCCTGAACGAAGACACAAGACGAAAAAACAAGCTATCAAGTATCTTCCAGTAGTAGAGGTTTTCAAACATTCCATGATGAAGCTGAATCTGCCAATTTCAGAACGTGGTAAAGCCGTGATATGGAAACAATTGTGCAACACCACCAGCAGGCTACAAAACATTATCAACAAATACTCAAATTGAAGTGTTTCCAACATTGCAATTGTTTTGCCTCCCATAAAAAACTAATATGCTAAAACTACTGTGCATATTTGTATAGATGTGGAAATCGTTCACCTCGTAATGGCATCAAAATGTGAATGTTTTGGTCAAATAATCACGCGATGACAGTTTCCCATGTTTTATGGTATTCAAGTTCACAAATTCTATCAACATGGCAACTGTGGTTTGTGGGTAATCATCCAATCCCACATTCAACACCTCAATGCTTGAAGGAGCCAAAACAATTGTTAACCGGTCAGGAGCGCCATTTTCACCAAATTGTTTCTGATGACTGCCAACAATACCAACAACTCTGGTGACACCAACATGCAAACTGGTGGTACCCAAATTTTCAAGGCGTAATGAGATAATTTTCAGTTCATTCTCTTCCTGAACTGATGAAATAGAAACACTTAGTTGGTTGGATAATGACTTACTGTTTGAGGTTGATAGAGTTTGTGTTGGAGTTACTCCTGTTTCTTCTACTGGTTGTTCAGACCAGAGAGAAAGCAACAATACTAGTATCATCACCAAAGTAACTATTCCAAGTCCAATAACCACTTCAATCATCATATTGCCATTATTCCTTGTATTGTATTCATGTTGATTTCAGAATACCAAATCATGGTTCCATATGGTTCAAAGTTGAATCAGTCAATTTGACACCACAGTGTTTGAATGGTGTAATGGTATGAGGTAGATTTGGAGGTTCTTCATGACAGACAACGACATTGAGTACAGCCTTTCTGAAGTTTTAGATTGGCCGGTGTCGATAGAAGGGTTCAATTCTGAGATTACGGCTTCAGAACTGGACCAATTACTGGAAAAACGGGACCCAGATGCACTCATGGAATGGGTGTTCCAACGTGGTAACACCCCCGAATTCCTGGCCGCCCTTGATGTTAGGGATAAGTTTTATAGTGTTCTTCAAAAGCTACTAATTAACATTAAACGGGCAAAAGGATATCTCCCATATGAGGATGGTAGCAAAAGAAAGTCATATGTTGCTATTCGTGAAGCAACGTTACCATACCGTTCAGTGTTTGAGCGGTTGTCATTGTTGAACACAAGTATTGATGAGTACAAAGCGTTCAATGCTATGGCGGCTGAAGCTTCTTCGCACATTCGTGAACAGCAACAACGGGCGGAGGGAACATTCCTGACATACACCAAAGATACCATTGGGTCTTTGGTAGCAGTGGGGGATTATGAATCTGGTAGTACTGAGTGGCATCATGCACGTAACAGTGGCATTGGCGGCTCGGATATCCATAAAATCCTGAAATCCGACCCAGAATATGGAACAAGAGATTATCATTCATTGCTTCTTCAGAAAGTTGGATTGTCCATTCTTCCTGTTGATGATGACTCCCGTCTTGACAAACGAACAGCTGTAGGGCGAGGAAATGCTTGGGAAGAAGCTATCCGACATATGTACATGAAGAACTCTGGGAAACGCATCGCTTTCTGTAAAACCTCATGGGCCGGGACTGGTGAGTTTTCCTACTGTCATGCGAATTTTGATGGTTTAGAGCTTGACGATACCAATACTCCCGTTGGTATCGTAGAAATTAAAACAGGCGTTCACAATAGCTCCAAATGGGGAGACCCTGAAGATGGGTTTGCGGGAATGCCAATTGGGTATCGACAGCAAGCCATCTGGTATGCAGGATTGGCTGGTTTGAAAACAGTTACTTTGGTAGCTGTTCTGGACGACCACGACTATCGCGAATACCACTTTGATATGAGTGACCCACAAGCTGTTGAAGAGTGGAACCGCATGAAAATCGCAGCAGCCGAATTCTGGCATGAAGTAGAGACCATCAAAAAGGAATTGGCTGCTGGGGTGAATCGTTTTGCAAAGAAGATTCATAAAGGGTTCCCAAAGAGTGTCAATATGAAAGACTGGGCGTACAAAGTAGCGGCATACTCTGGGGATACAGTAGAGCATTGCTACCAGGTCATACGTGATGCTTTCGCCAAAGAAAAGAAAGATGGCACTAGTTATTCCCCCACACAGATTCAATCAGTTTTGACATCTGTGTACGCTGCGCACAATCCGTCAATCCGCACCCAGCCTATAGTTGGTATTGATTTGGAAACGAGTGCAGCGTCTCCTGCTAAAGGGCGTATTTTGGAAACCGCCATTGTCCGTTTGTCTCCAGATGGTAACGTGGAAACATTGCTGTCTACTCTTCATGGGATAAGTGCTGACGTGATTGATGGAGTTGGTGTGGGACTGGAGTCCTTGCATCGTATTACTCCTGATATGGTGGCCAACAAGCCAGAATTTGAGGATGAAGCCAATGTGACAGCTATTTGGGACGCTCTTCGTGATGCAGTACTTGTAGCTCATAATGCTACATTTGAAAAAGAGTTTCTGGCGGTGAATCTTCCAGGGTTTGCTGAAGTGTTGGATAATGGTAGTTTGCTGATTCTGGATACTCGACAAATTGCATCTCATCTTATGGTTACATCTATTGACAACTCATTGCAGTCGTTTTCAGAAGACAATGGAGTACCATATGTGGATGCACACGCTGCTGAAGCTGATACGGTAATGATGATGAAAGCGTTGTATAATTTTCAGAGTTCTTTGCATCGTAATGGGGTGTTCGTCCCTACCCCAGTTGACCATAAAATTCATGCAGAAATCCATGATGTATCCAATACGATGGTTAGGCGGTAGTTGTTGAACTATTGTAATAGTGTGTCAGATTTTTTGTTAATCGTGAGAGTGTGTTAGAATAATCCCATACGTTTTTGTAGGTTGACTCATTGGTCGATTAGAAACTAAAGACTGGATTCATGATGTTTCGCTGTTGGACATCAATTCTAGCCCCAGAGTTTCATTGATAAATGGGACTGAGAGGAGTTCCAATGTCTCGAACAGAGAAAGATATTCCTTACCATGTACGTACAATGAAGTCAGGACATATTCATCATGACCACTCATGTTTAGGTCATACATACCGTTCTATTGTAAAAGTGAACGAACTATCTATTGTCATTCCAAAAGCTGATGCCAAAACCTTGGCGCAATATCGCGAATTTTTACATAACCTAGGTTCTGAATATTTCTACGAGGAAAAGGAGCTACCAGCACGCATTGATTACAATATTTATGCTGACAATGACGTAATCAGACCTAAATCAATTGAGTTCGCGGTATATCGTGAACGCACGCAAGAAGTGAATCCATACTGTACTGATGTTGCTCATTATGATGCGAGAACTGGAAAGGACACTCGTACTGGATTGCGTGCTGAATGTCGACCTGTTGTTTCACAACGTCAGCGTCATCATTGTTCGTATCCTTCATGTGGACATCCAGCACCAACATCACGCGAGCGTCGTCGAGTTGCGCTCAAAAATTTGGCACAAGTTTACAACAACAGTATGGACTTTGATGTATTGGATGATTGTACCGAATTGACGGAATGGGACGTCACGGAGGATAAACGTCCAAACAACTGGGCTAGAATGTGTTAATTGCCATTCAGATATGAGACATCGTTCAACTATTAACAATAAGAACCCACTGAATTTTTCATCAGTGGGTTCTTATTGTTTTAAGGCGCCTACTCAAATGGGGTATTCTTCTTCAGATTCCGGTTCAGGGTACTCTTGTGAAAAGAATAAATCAATTTCATTTTCAACATCTTCTTGAGTTTCTCCTGTGAATGTTTTCTCTTCTCCATCAGGTAGTTCAATTGTTACACTAATTGCCATAATCTTTCCTATCTCAATCCCATTTCAATATATCCATCAGTTTACCGAAACGACTAGTGACTTTATTCAAAGCTGTACGCACCATACTCATATCACCTTTAGACCAACCTGCAACATAAGGAGCTGAGAATGCGGCGCCTTCCTTTGGTCCAAGTCCAGCTCTTTGCAGCAACATGTAACCAAGCGCCTCAGCTTCAGTTTCCTTAATTCCTCTATGTTTTACATATTCCTGCATATCCTCATCCAAATGCCCCATTGCAATATGGCCTAATTCGTGTGCTAGAACAGCCGCTTGTTGCGCTTCTGATAAACGAGGGTCTATTGTCACTTCTTTTGTGGTGGGATTGGTCGCGCCCAAAGTTCCTTTCAATCTTTCTGGGTCTGACGCTGTTTCCGCATGAACGACTTTGTATCCATATGATTGAACCACATTCTTCATGTCATCCACATATTGCGATTTGATTTTTGTAGTGACGGGTTTCATTTGTAGTGGATTCTGAGGAACTGGTTCACCTTCTGTTTGACTGACATCAAAAACAGCTACAGAACGCCAACCATATGTGTAACGTTGCATGACTGGTTGGCCGTTTTCATCCATTAATTGATTACCTTGAGCATCTTTAACAGGGTATTTTCGTTGTAATGGTGCCAGAATGTAAAGTGCGGAACCTTTTCCAGAGATGACTTTGCGTCCTCGTTCATTCCATTGTTTGGCTCCACAAGCATCAAGTTCATTTATGGTGTCAAATAGATTGTTGGTAACTGGTAATCCGTTTCGTTTCCGATATGAGCGCAATTGCAGAGCTGCTAACAGAATGTTGTTGGCGCTCCATCTTTGTACCCCATTTTTGGACATCGCATCCAAGAATTTTGCCAATCGTCCATCTTTGACTAATTGTTCAACCTCACGGTCAAGAGTTTCCTGCATTTGACGAGTACGTTCATCACGTTCCATTCCAGCAAAATTAATGTCTCTATCATCATGTTTATTCATGGTGCGTTTACTCAAGGAATTGGTGTTTCCATGTCCTTCTTTCAACGCTTTCTTTCTTATCCTTTCCTCTGCTGCTTGTTGGGCTTCTTCTGCGGTTTCATAGTGTCGAGGGTCATCAGCACGGTAGAATCGACACCTTTCCATGCTTTTGGCATAACAGCGTTTCGACTCGTCTTTGTCATTGATGTGATACATAGGATGGGCCTCCAAGAAACAAATTTGACATTTGTAGTTTTCTTCTCTAAGCTAAATGCACAGGACACAAACTTGGAGGTTAGACAGAATGTCGGCAGATTACACAATCGTCACAAATATTGACACTCCTGGTAACCGTCGTCTGGTTAAGACGATGATTGAAGACGTTAGAGAAATCATGGATGGGTTATTCAGTCACGGCCCAAACTATAGCGAACTTCTGCGAGAATTTTGTGCCCAGTCTTCTGGATATATGGAGGTTGGCTCGCTATCGACGCTAAAGGCGGCTCTTTCGGGTGATGGTGGCTACATCCCTGACCCAATCGAAAAACTAACTGAAGTACTTGGTGACGGACTGTCGTACCACGTGATTGATGATGAGCTAATTCAATCAGCTCTGAATGCGTATGACATTCCCAATGTTGGCTCGTACTATGATAATCTGATTCTCCCAGAAGTACTCCGTGAGTTCATGGAGGCTCGTAAGGGTCATCTACTTATGTGCTTCAACATGTAGTATTCATACATATATGCCCCTGAATAAGTAAGAATGTACCGAGCTTATTCAGGGGCATTCCCTATGCTTAAACAACTGTTGAAACATTCCCTTTCAATAGTGAGACTGAGTATCTCTGATAAGCTCCTTAATCAAATATTTTGCTGTTTATTGTTTATGAGGCCTCTATCTATGCACTATATTCCCAACCAATCTAATACAGTTTATGCTCCTATGAAACCGGTTCTGAGAATGCCAACAATGAGAGAAGCAGAATGGGTGTTGGAACTCAGCAGAAGATACTACGAGAAACGTTACAAAAGCCTTTTGCCAGTAATGGAAGGCAATATTGTGGGATATGGATTGTTGGGTTCAAGTGTTTACGGACTGCATCATTCTGACAGTGACCGAGATGTTTTGATTATCACTGACACATCCGAAAACCGTGATTTTAACCATGTGTTCAACAATGAGGGCGTAGACGTTCGTATTACCTCAATATTCAACCTGGCTCATCAATTACTGGGAGGCATTCCCTCCGAAGTTGACCTTCATGCTTCAGGTTTGTTGACTATCAGGAATCCGTACAAATCTTATTACAATGCCATACGCTTCAATCAATGGCGTTATTTGGACCGAATATATCGTCATGCTCGTTCAGATGTCAGTAAAGCTTTTAGCAACAAGAAATCTTCCGACCGCGTTGCTAAAAGCTTGAAAACAGCATTACGAGGTTTTGTCATGAGTCATCGATACCAGAACGAGCACCATTCCCTACCACGAACACTGTTCACAAATGCAGAACGGGAGAGTTTTTATCGTGAGTTGTATTTTTTGGAAGAAGTGCTATACCAGAATCAGCATTTGACGGAAAGTATTGCAATTCAGCTGGTGGCGGAAGCTGCTGAAAGAATCTGAACCTATAGAGGGATGCGTAGAGGTTCAGAAGCCTTGAAACATTACATGGATGACCAAGTAACTGTAAGAATGTTGACAGTTCCATGCGTTGAGTCTCTGTACGATAACTGGTAACATAACTTTGCTAGGTTCTAAGGGAATATGGATGTTGTAGAATCTTCGCATGTTGTAGCAGTATTGGATACAACTATGCATCGACTTAGAAACTATATGTTGTTTGTAATTCGTATTATGTGTGACATTGCTGCATGCTATTAACAGTAATAGGAGAAAACCATGACCACTGCCATTTATCACCTTACATCCATTGGTCCCAAAAGGTGTTATGCGCAACCTGGTAATTGTCCCATAACACGAAATACAGATGACTCTCATTACCAAACGCTTCACGAGGCACAAGTTGCCTTTGAGAAACGTATGAAATCTCAATGTGGAGGAACTTCTTGTAAAACCATGTCCCGCCAGAAAAACAATGATTGGATTGAACCAGTCATCATAACGCCAGCTTCAGACAAACTGGAGTATTTGAATGACATCAAATCAACATTGGAATCATTGGGGGAGTCTCTAGATGTTGAATCTGAAGAATATTGCGTAAAAATCATCAACGGTGAAATCCCGGATGAACTACCGAAACAAATGCAGGAAAATTATGCTGTAAGCACGATGACTCATTCGTTGTTGTGTGAGACAGGATACTATGCCAAAGTTACACGAAAGTTTGCGAAATCTTTGGCAGGAGTGGTGGGAAATGGTACTTTGTTGGACCCCATGGCAGGTAAAGGATATCTGGTGAAGGCCTTACGAGATGAAGGTGTTAAAACCATTGGAACAGATGATAATTCCTGGCAGTTATCTCAAGGGTTGGAACAGATGGATGCTCAGGATGCATTGAGGAAATATGGAAACTCAATCACTCACTTGGCTATTGTATGGGCGCCCTATGATAACACCATTGATGCAAAATTGGTTCAAATGGTGAAAGATGATTACCCGCATGTCACTATTGTCAATGTGGGAGAACCATATAGTGGATGTACTGGAAGTGACCGTTTCTGGGATGAAGTAATCATAAGTTCCAATCAGCCATTGTCATATGAAACAAGCATACATCTCAGTGATGAAGCATTGATAGTAAAACCTCGATGATTTTATACAATTGGTAAAATTATTATACAAATATTCTTATACAATTGGGTAGAGATTCATGATTCCTCAGAAGCATATTATTGGTATTGTGTTGTCCAGTGTGGTGGCTGTAATTCTGATTATTGTTGCATTTAATATGTATGGCCAATTATTGCTTAACAAACCAGAAGAAGTGGCTAGCATGAACCCATCCGCTGAACCGCTACCCCATCCAATTCCTACTAATACTCCTGATTACATCATTTCAGAACCATCATATACCCCTACTGTATATGATGAAACCAATGGAAAAACAGTTGTGAAAAACGGAATCATTACATATTACTCCAAAGGTAGCAGTTCATGTCTGCCAAAGGTCGTTTCTGCCAACAAAGATTCTGAAGGTGTCTATCATTTGCAGTTGAAACGGGTCCCCATCAATCAAGCTTGTACAATGGATTTACGTGCTTTTGAACAAACCATTTCAAGAGCAGATGGACACTCGATTCCTCAAAATGCCAAAATCGTGGTAGACTTATAATCATCTGCGGAATTATACACCATGGAGTTATCAGAATTGTCAGTTGTTGAAACATGCAAGAGTCGCCAAGAAAGTTCATGTAGTCATTGTGCGGCTAGTCATTCCAATGTTGGTTCTGCTTCTTGTATTTTCTCTACAATTGTTGATGACACTGAAATTTTTACTGTAGAAGACAATTGGGGTGATACAGTTGAGTTGAAAGCGGGGGAGTTGAACGATGAGGTTCGACGGGTTTTTCTACAAGGACAATGTTTGGGTTTGGCTACAGTATTGGCTGAACATTTTGGAACCCACCAGATAGCTGTTGAATATGTTGAAAGTGTCTCTGAGGTGCTATTGTTTGATGCAGAAACACAACAGCTGGTATTAGATGAACATGGAGACCCCATACCAGAAATGGAGAAAATCTTATTCCATGCTTATGCCATTGACATGGACGGAAATTTGTGGGACGTTGATGGGCTGGTTGACCATAAAACTCAACAAAACATGATGAATAATGCCAGCAGAAATCTTGTTCGAGGTGATGTTACAACATTGAAACGGGAGTTTGCTGGTTACTTGCCGAATCAGGATGAAATGTTTGCTGCAACAGTGATTCCAAGGATTCTTGCAATGCAAACTTCATAACCATAATACTATCCTATTAACATTGAGATAGGAACGAAAGCCTTGGTGTAACCGATTGTTTTAGATATTAGGAGCATGATGAAAACGGAAATTTTTGAACATTTGGTATTGGTATTGCAAACCTCAGGTGACATTATTGAAAGTACAACTTCTGATGGTGTTTTCAGACTGTATTCATTGAGTGAATTAACGCTCGTATCTAAACAGGTGAACAATACTTGGGAATCACATGGTATCACCTTTGAACTGTTTGGCAATGAGTTCTTTTTGACGCCAGATGGTAGCATTTCTGTTGCAGATGAAGAAATGGGCCAAGACAGTGTATATGCTCTAACTGATGGGAATTTGAACAAAGCTGTGTTTGATTTTCTTCAATGGAGAGTTTCAGTGTTGGAGAAACTGCATATTTGATTAGATGGTAGCGGTTAGAAATGGTAACAGACTATTCTGAGGAGAACCGCTATGAGTATGAGGCTTTATCATATAACCAATGATGGACCACGCCTGTGCAAAGTGGTAGCAGGAACATGTCCATATGCTGCCCAAGGCGGAAAGCATTTTGACAATCAACAAGAGGCCCAAGCGGTTTATGAAGCCAAAATGACCCAAGAATACGGCGAACTGGTTGGAAAAGTTGTAGCACGTAACATTGGTCAATCCCCTCTCCAGCGGTATTACAGGAAAATGGAGAAATTGGGTGAAACCAATGCTGCTGTGCGTTTTGTCATGAACTATCGTGCCATAAAACGTTACACACCCAATGTTCGCAATATTGTGCGCCAGCAACGTAGACGTGACCGTATAGCAGCTTTGAAAGCATATCGTCGAAAAATGTTGACACGAAGCAAGATTTTCCTGCGAACCAAGAGCAAAGAACTGGTAAAAGCTACTGTACGTAACACTCGGATTGTTTCAGAAATGTTACGGGCCAAATATTATGAGCATCAAGGTATTAGGACAGGTATTGATGGGCGTCCGATGATTGTTAAATCTTGACAATCTATGGTGTGGAAGATACCCTGATATGTTACTAATTGTAGACAACCAGGAGATATGAATATGAGCAGTAATCCGCGTTTCACCATGACGCACGGGCTTCCAGGGTCAGGTAAAAGCACTCAGGCAGAACAAATGGTTGCGTCTGACCCTGAAAACACTGTTCGTGTGAATCGTGATGACATTCGTACTGCTTTGTTCGGTAGCCAGTATCACAACCAATCACCTCGCAAGAAATGTGAAGAACAGGTAACAGCATTACAGAATGAGTTGATTCATCAAGGATTGGCTGCTGGAAAACACGTCATTTCGGATGATACCAATTTGAATCGTAACATGGTGGAACATTTGCACAATTTGGCATCAAGCTACAATGCTGAGATTGAACAGTTGTATTTTGATGTTCCTGTTGATGTGTGTAAACAGCGGAATATTGTTCGTGGTCAACAAGGTGGGCGTTGCGTTCCAGAACATGTTATTGATGCTATGGCCCAGAAAGCTTATGATGGCAGGGGACATTTGAAAGAATACATTGTCTCCAAAACATCTGGAAAAGTGTCAGTGGTTCCGTTTCACACTGATGGCATGGACCGGATAGCGAAATTTGATGAGGAAATGTCTCAACGTTATCCAATGATAGGGAATGCTATAATGTTGGTGGATTTGGATGGGACATTGGCTCACAACCAAAAAGATATGAATGAAGCTTTTGGCGTTCCTGGGCAGAAGAAGAATTTTCACAAGTTCCACAAAGCGGCTGAACATGCTCCAGTTAACACACAAGTATTGAATCTGATTCGTGAAATGCGAGCTGAAGGTATAAACATTGTTGCATTGTCTGGAAGAACGGATAACTATGCACAAGAAACCATTAATTTTCTGGAACGTGTTGGTGCCCCAGTTAGCAAATTGTTACTGAAACGGTTGAATGATTATCGTACTGATACAGAATACAAGCTAGAACAGTTGAAAAAACTGCGAGCTGAAGGTTTTGCTGTAGTTGGTGCTATTGATGACCGTCCTCGTGTGATACAAATGTTCCAACAGGAAGGATTGCTGGTTTCAACAGTTGAACACACTGAGCCACAGGACCCTGCCACAGTGTCTTCATATCCCGAACCTGCGGTAACCACTGTTTGGAATTCAGGTTGTTGTATTCGTTGTGGACAGCCTCTTAAACACGGAAACATCGGACCCGTGTGTAGAACAAAAATTTGAGTGAGGAATAGGACCATGTACCATATGACGGATGACGGGCCTAAACCATGTATAGCCAAACCAGGGAATTGTCGCAAGAAGGGTGAACATTTCAACAGTTTGTCAGATGCCGAAAAAGCCTACCACAATAGCCAAGAGCCGTTGAAACGTTTACGGAAACAGCCGGTTCAGGTTGGATTGCCACAAACTGAGTTCAAAAACGTGGCACAAGGTTTGAAATACAACTCATATGTTGGTGTCAAGGTTTCTGAGACTCTTTTACAGGAGCATTTGCAAGCATGGCGGCAACATGTAGGAGCTGAAACAGCAGAGGCCATGGAGACAGCAAAAATACAACGCGATGGTGGTTATTATTTTCACGTGACCTTGTTAACTCCCAAAGAAACCAGACAGCTTCGTAAATCTGGTGTTTCATTGCCTGTTGATACTTCCATGTCTTTCACATTGGATGGGGTTGGCAGTGTGAGAGATGGGGAAAAAGAAGCTTGGTACATATTGGTCAAATCGCCTGTCATGAATGCTTGGCGACGAAATGCAGGGTTGCCGCCCAAGGATTTTCACATCACTATTGGATTCATTGGCGGGGATGTGCACACTGTTGACAAGAATGACAGTACGAAACGTATTATTTGACTTGTTCGATGAAGCTTTGTTGACAAGTTGATTGTTTTTAGTGGACGTGATTATGGTTATTTGATAAAACGATATATAGGGGACGACGAACCAAATAATTTAGGAATACCATATGTGTAGAAAAAACCGACGTTGCCCATCATATAGTGACCCAGTAGCTATTGCAGCTCGGAACGCCCGGAGACGAGAACGTTATCGTGCTAGAAAACTGGAAAAAGCTTCACGCGAGTCGAACTCTTCCATAACTGTTGTTTCTCGTACATTCGATGGTGAATTTCAAGGAGAATCTGGGGACATCTTGTTCAAGTCTGTATCAACTGAAAACAACCAGAAACTAAACTTAACTATAGATAAACACAACGGGGCATTAGTACAGTTGGGGTATTTTGCCGATAAGACTTTTCATGGTGCTATCAATTACAAAAACATTGATGAAAACAGCTACATGGATTTTGGGTTTGGCAAGATGCCGTTCAAAAGGCAATGTTTTTCACGAAGGATGATTCCGACAAATCGAGTAATTGAGTTGTCTAAGCAGGAAGTGACTAAGTTGTCGCTGCCAGAACAAGTAGCGGCTCGGTTTTTCACAACCAATGAATACGAGTGGGTCAATGGGGCGCTTCATGGTGATGAAACTTGTTTGGTCGAGATTGTGGAAGGTAATGCCAAAACTGAATTCGTCAATGATTATTCAGATGTGCACTATATCATGAGTTTTAACATCCCTCTTGAAATGCATACAAAAGAAACAGTTCGTAACACATGTAAAGTTTTGGACAGTGCACTCGAAAAAGGCCCTAAAATTAATCGAATTGTTTATCGTTGCGTAGATGCTGAAAGCAAATTCATCAGACAAGCTAGAGGCCTAGAAAAGTGGATGAGCGAAAACATTGCTTTGGGTAAAGAGCTTAAATTTGATGGGTACCAATCATCCAGTGTTGATTTGGAAATTGCCAAAACATATGTTGGTTCTGATGGTGGGCTGGTTTTTGAAATCATGACTCCTGAAGGTGTTAACATTTCATCTATCAGTGACTTCTTTGATGAGAAAGAAGTTCTGCTGCCAAGACAATCTCGTTATTTGGTTGTTGGGGTGCATAATGATTTACGAATGGTTTCATCAGGTAGTGGGCCAATAAGTGTAGTTCAGTTGGTTGCCATCAATGACAAAGGCGAAATCTTGGATGGAACAAATGCTTCTCCAAAAACTGACCCGTTTGAGAATAGGGAGTAATCATTAACATGTGTCGTTTAGCTTCAATACGTCGTTGCCCATCGCATAGAGACCCAGTGGCTATTGCGGCGCGGAATGCTCGACGAAGAGCCGCTTATGCTGCGAAAAAGGCTGCACTGAAAGCCGCATCAGTTTTGGAAACAAATGTTGCCCCAACAAGTGGCAATGTTTCTGTTCCCAGTAATACATCTGTCCCAAAGATGAAAAATATATATTCTGCTGTCGAGTTTGATTTTGACGAATATGATGATAAGGGAATGGCTGAGTTGGTGGGTAAGGCTCGTGTGAGACTGTACAAAAAAGTCTATACGGACGAATCGCTCAATATCACTTATCAAAAACAGAGTGGCAATTTGGTGAAAGCAGGTTATCTAGCCCCTCGTTATGTGAGAGGCGTTATCAATTACAATAATTTGACTGAAGAGTCTTACTCAGCTTTTGGGTTTCAAAATCCGCATGAGAACCCAAATGGTTACCAACCAATTGGGTTGCCAGTTCGTACTATGCGCAAGTTGTCGGAGATTGAATTACGTAAATTAAGCGTGAACGAGAAATTAGCTGCTAGATTTTTCACTTCTAACAATTATGATTGGTTCAACAACATTCTATATGGCAGAAATACCAAATTACCAGAACCGGATGAGTCATATAAAAAATTTACTGAAGAAGGATATGGAATATTTAACGAAGATAACCAACAAGGCGTTCATCTGTCAGGTTTTAGCGTTTCTCCCAAGTTTCGCACCAAAGAGACAATAGACAAAATATGTAGTGTCTTGGATGATGCATTAAGTCATGGCCCAAAACGACAGCGAATTCTTTATCGTGGCAAGAAAGGTTACTCCTCCATATTTGACAAAGCCGGTAGTGTTAGTAATTGGGTAGACCAGAACATGCCTTTGGGAAAAGAAGTTGTGTTTGATGGTTACCAATCTGCTAGTCCGTGTTTTGACATTGCGCGTCAATATTCAGGCGGGGATGGTTTGATTTACGAAATTTTGACACCTGAAGGAGTGAATGTTACTGACATTAGTCAATACGAAAACGAACGAGAAGTGGTTCTCCCAAGACAAGCACGTTACATGGTTGTTGGTGTGCATAAAAATGTCAAACGCAAAGGAGACTACAAAGGCATGACAACAATAGTTCAATTGGTAGCCATCAATGATAAAGGCGAAATTTTGGATGGAACCAATTCGTTCACCCAAACCGACCCTATACCAAGTAAGTCTATTTCGGATAACGACAAACAAGCTTGACACAAGATTAAACAATATGATAAAGTTGAAAAGCTAACAAATAACTAGAATAAGGAGTGTTACCAATGACTAATAATCCGATTGACAACATCCTCAATGTGGAACATCCTAACACAGGTGGAGGCAAGGACACAACTGGTACCAGTGATGCCAATTTGGAGACTATGGCGTTACGACCTGAACGTCATGCAGACCTTCCCCGCCCAGTAGAGCATGCGGTTCAGTTCGATGATGATGGCAATGTAATTCCTTGAACATTGATGGTATACAAGTCTCATAATTGCCAATACTATAAACAGCAATAAACCATGAGACAAGAACCCAATCTCTCAAAAATTTGTTTCAGTATTTGAATAAAGGCAGGGAGTTTACAGAAAGCGAGAATATGGCTATTTCCAAGAACAAAATTGACGGTATGATATATGGGTTTGCATTTGGTGATGCATGGGGGTATGTTACTGAATTCATGCGATATCCGAAAATTATACGTCAAAACGTGAAACCTCCACATGTTCTTCGTGTTTCTGACGACACACAGATGAGTTTATATAACCTAGCCGCAATCAAAGACATCATGAAGCAGTATTCTTCAGATGATTTGAAAGAACTAGGTCAGAATGTGGACTTGCAAAACCAGATTCGTATGATTTTTGCATCACATCATGTGGATTTCTACTATGACCCTGACAATAATCGTGCTCCTGGTATGACATGCATGCGGGCATTGGGAACATATCTTAGTACTCGTAACGTATCAACTGGGATGGAAGGAGCGACCAACAATAGCAATGGTTGTGGAACGGTAATGCGCGCTCCTTGGTTTGGAGCATTGCCGTATGACCGGGAAACAGTTGCATACCTTGCTATCATCCAGGCCCAGACAACTCATGGAAATCATGTGGGTTGGATTGCGTCTGTTCTTGCCGCACTTCTCACCAGAGACCTGCTCAATATGGACAGCGAAAATGTTCTTGGTCCAAAGTTCATTCATTATGCCAAGTTGGTGCTGAGCGAAATTGCCAAGATGCCCAGTAATCTGGTTCAGGATGCTCAAGATGGTGTTCAGCATCTAAGGGATGGGCTGTCTCAACTTAGCCTCAAATGGGACGATTTTCTGGATGCTCCCACACAAGCCGACATGACCTCTTTCTTTGGGGAAGGTTGGGTAGCGGATGAGACATTGTACAACGCCATTGTTGCTGTTGCAGCATACAGCTCCAGAAGCATCTACAAAGGGATTCAACGGTTGGTGTGGACCAATGGTGATTCTGATAGTTTAGCAGCTGTTGGCGGAGCTTTTCTTGGAGCATTCAAGGGATATGAAGCTTTACAGTACGATGTCAAATCGAATCTGGAAAATCGTTATCAAGCTGAGTTGTCAGTAGCAGCGAAGACCTACCACAATTATGCTCAAAGTATGGAAGAATAAACCATAAAAATGAGTATATGAGAAAACCATAAAACCGCTTTCTGTAACGCCTCTTGAATGAGTTAGATTATACCTAACTTATTCGGGGGTGTTTTTCGCGTTTTCAAAGAGTTTTGTGAGAAATCATTGTTTGCGATACTGGCATCAGGAAGCACAAAAATCAAGCTTAAAACACGTATGGTAACTTGCTCGGTTTTATATTTTCAACATCATCCAAATATAATTACATATTCAAACACTGAACTCATCCCAAGTAGTTTGACAAAATAGGGGACGACGACAACGGTGTTTTCGTAATTAGCATTATTGGGTTACGATTGTGATTTGTCGTTGGTGAGAATCTATTGTCTACCTGTTTCTTTTTAGAAGAATCATGGTGGTTGTTAGATACAAAACTAAACAAGAATGAAACAGGAGGATGGCGTGTTATTTCATCTAAACCCCGAAAATGGTGTTGTAAATCGTTGCTCTGCTAAACAAAAATGCCTATATTCTGATGAGTTCCACTATGACTCTATTGCTGAAGCACGTGAAGCATATGAACGTAGAATGTCCAATCAAATAGTGAACACAATGTCCAAGTCTTCAACATCAAATACTGAACAAATAGAGAAACTGTCTCAGGAAGCTCGGGCTGCAAAAAGGAAAATGTGGAAACTGGTCAAAGAACTAAAAACCGCTGAAGGCAATCCAGAAGCTTTGGCCAGTGTTCGTTGGTTTCAGATGGTGCAAGAAGCCAAACGATTGAATTTCCTGGCTACGGCTAAAGAACGTGACGCTGAAAGATATATGTCTTCTGAAGAGCGAAATGGATTGCAGCAACAAAGAGACAATCAGAAAGCATTGAATCAAGCAAAATTTGAGGACTGGAAACGGCAACAAGAGAAGAAGAATGGTCCTTACAATTTTCACCCTGATATCACATCTGAAAACGAGGCCGACGCGAGTCAAGTGATTTCCTCGTATTCAGGCATGTCAACTGAAGACGTGAAGAAACAAGTTGATGATTTGATGGCAACTGGAATGACCCGCACTGAGGCATACCGTCATATGTGGGCCAATATGTCTTTGAGAACGGATAAACCTTTGGTATCGATTGATTTGGAGGTTGCCGCTTCTCAAGAGAGTGGATATGTTGACAAAGGTCCATATTCAAACATCATTGAAGTAGGTATTGTCAAACGTTATCCAGATGGTCGTGTTGAAACCATGTCATTCATGAGTGGAGTTCCTCAAGACTTTGCCAAAGTTCATGGTACTGGTGCTGAGCATGTTCATCATATTTCATGGGATGAGATTAAAGACAAAGAAGTTTTCGTGAATGACCGAGAAAAGCAAACCAAGGTGTTGTCCATGTTGAGTGATTCTGTCATGGTGGCGCATAATGCCAAATTCGAAATTGGGCAGTTGCAACACAATCTTTTCGGTTTCAATGCATTACAAGCGAATGGACTGGAAGTATTGGACACTCGCATGGTCAGTACATTCTTCCTGCCCGAAACACCTGACAACACCAACAAATCATTGGTAGAGGCGTCAGGACAGTCCTATACAGGAGCACATAGAGCTTTGGCAGATGCGGAAATGACTTTAACAGCATTGTTGAAACTGAAAAATGTGGATTGATTTCAAGATGCGAGTGATATTCGCACACAGTATGGTCACAACAATTGTGTTGCATGATGACCTGTTTGTATTCTGAAAGGAAACACCATGTTAAACCAAGAAGAAAATGAAACCAATTCTGAACAGGTTATGTCTGAAATTGCAACAGAATCAGCCCAAAATGATTTCCATAAAAGTGTGACGGTGTTGGATATGGCGCAGAAAATATATGACCAATTGATTGATGAGGCCAAAGAAGAAGCCGCAATTTTGATTACAGAAGCCGAAGAAACTCGTGACCGATTGGTTTCCGAAGGTCGGGAGCGTCGTGACTATTTGGTGTTGGAGGCTGAAACCAAAGCTGCCGAAATGATTGAGACCGCAAATCATGACATCAAAGAATGGCGCGAAACCACTGAGCAGGAAGTAGAAGATAGATTAGAGGATTTGAAACTGGAAGAAACTGAATTGTTGGAACGTGTGGAAAAATTACGCATGTTTGAATCCAAGTATCGTAAATCTTTGGAAGCAATGATTGACAAAGCCAACAAATCATTGCAGATTCCAGATTTTGATAAACACTCCGCCCAGGAATCAGAAAACCTTGAATAAACAGAATGGCTATTCACCGGTTTGTCAAAAATCAGCATGATTTATTCATCGCCATCCTCATCAAGTGTTGTCAGACTGGTGTTTTCGTTAGTCAAAGTGTTATCTGTGAATAACTTCAACATGTTAATTATTTCAAATTGCTAACTGTTCCGCCAGAATATGATTATTTGTAATCAAACTGGTTTTGTAACGTTAGATTCGTCGTTTGCTGCGAAACATTGACTTGACCCTGATTGGTGAGTAGTTTTTCAGTTGATGGTACACTGGATACGGGGACAACCAATTATTGTCATAAAAATACCGGGTAACTCCAACGCCGGACAAACAACAAGGAGACGAAGATGGCAAGTACAGCCTTTAAAACGGACAAATATGAAATCACAATGCTGCAAGCGGCTTTGGAATCAGGTCATGCATTTGATAAAGCCACATTTGATTTGTTTGCTCGTACACTTCCCAAAGGTCGCCGTTATGGGGTTGTGGGAGGTGTCAACAGGGCGGTTAAAGCAGTGAAGGATTTCAGGTTCACAGAAGAACAGCTTGATTTGTTGAAAAATGACCCAATGATTCATTCTGATACGATTGATTATCTTCGTGATTATACATTCAGTGGACGTATCAGAGGATATCGTGAAGGGGACGTCTATTTCCCCAACAGTCCAATTCTGACAGTTGAAGGGTTCTTTGGTGATGCTGTTTTGTTGGAAACCATACTATTGTCCATCCTGAACCATGATTCTGCTGTAATGTCCGCTGCTTCACGAATGGTTGTGGCCGCTCAAGGACTACCACTGATTGAGATGGGTTCACGACGTACTCATGAGAAGGCAGCTATTGATTCTGCTCGTGCTGCATATATTGCTGGTTTCAGTGCCACATCAAATTTGGAAGCTGGATTGTGTTATGGTATTCCCACAACTGGTACTTCAGCCCATGCTTTCACGTTAGCTTTTGAGGATGAAAAATCCGCTTTCCAAGCACAAATTGATGCATTGGGGGTTGAAACCACATTACTGGTGGATACATATAACATTGAACAAGGTATTCGTAATGCAATAGAAGTTGCTGGGCCTAGTTTAAGTGGTATTCGTATAGATTCTGGGGATTTGCATGAAGAAACTGTCAAAGCTCGTAATCTGTTGGATGAACTTGAAGCCGTGAACACTAAAATTATTCTTTCCTCGGACATTGATGAATACACTATTGCTGAACTCGTTGACCGAGGAACACCAGTTGATGGGATTGGTGTCGGAACTCGTGTGGTAACTGGTTCAGGTCATCCAACTGCTTCCATGGTGTTCAAATTGGTAGAACGGGAAAATAGTAATGGAGAGATGGTTCCAGTAGCGAAAAATGCATCTGGGAAGAAAACCACTGGCGGGCTGAAAATAGCTTATCGCACCTATGACCATGGAATCATGACTGGTGAATACTATCGAATTGGGTCGTTGAAGCATGACGATATCGCATCTGGTTCAATTCATCCTGTACAAATAATGTATGTCAATGAAGGAAACTACCATATTCCAACAATAGAGGAATCTCGTGCTTTTCATGCGTATACTCTGAGCACTCTGCCCAAAGAAGCATTGTTGACTTCTGCGGGAAACCCCATGTTTGAAGTTGTTGAAAAATAACATATTACAACAACCAATGAAATGTGTCAAAGATGATTGTTACCAACGGATTATTTAATTTCTCCGGTCGAGACAATATTGGGAACAGTAACAAATGTGGTTTGATTCATTGTGGTTGTGATTGGAAACAATGTTGACTGATTTGCTCCAGTTTGTACAAATTGTTGTAATGCTGGTTTCAAGGTATCCAAATGTTTCCTTGACGCTTAGAACCATGAAAACTTGAAACTTGAAGAACTGTATGCACAGGTTTTGTTGTTGTCTCTGGTCTGGGATAAAATGGAAACATTATGGATACTGATTTAAGGAACCTGTGATGAATTTTGTAATATACTCAGATTTCAACGGTGTGTACAATATTACGCCATCGTCAAACACGACTAGGGCACGTATCTCTACACATAATAGCGAAATTTTGTCACATAAAACGCAAATCAATTGGAATCCGGAATCGGTCCAATTGATATCGCAGCTTTTGTCAACTGGATGTTTTGATTTCATTTGGCACACAACTTGGAATGATGGTGCCAATATTTGCAAAGTAGCGGAAATAATGGGTCTTGCAAATTTGGTGCAACACAGTCCCGCCAATTTCGACGTTAAAGCAAAAGGCTATAAAGCTTGGACACGGTGGAAAGCAGACTACATTATAGCCCACCAAAAACACAATCCACGACCTTTTGTTTGGATAGATGACAAAGCGCCACAGTTTTGGGAAGACCATGTACGTGGTAATACCTTGGCGCCATCATTGGTTATTCAACCCAACAGTCACAATGGACTTGAGTTGAAACATATCATTCGTATATTGGACTGGGCGAAAGAACATTTAAACTGGACAAGCAGAAAATCAGGAATATGATATGAACACAGCATTGATTATTGTAGATGTGCAAAATGATTTCGTAGAGGGTGGAGCATTAGCTGTTACTGGTGGGTCTCAACTTGCACATGATTTGGCTGATGCGATTAATGACGGGACTTTGAATGAATATGACTATCTGGTCACTACTCAGGATTGGCATATTGAACCAGGTTCGCATTTTTCCAGTAACCCTGATTTTGTTGATTCTTGGCCGGTTCATTGTGTAGCTGATACTGAAGGAGCAGGTCTTGTACCAACTCTAACAAATGCATTACGAAAAGATGCTGAGCGAGGACGTGGAGTCTCTATTGCTGTACATAAAGGTATGTTTGCAGCAGCTTATTCAGGTTTTGAAGGAATGACCGAAGATGGAACAACATTGGCTGCTGCGCTTCGTGAACTCGGCGTAAACAATGTGGCTATCGTGGGTATTGCAACTGATTATTGTGTCCGAGAAACAGCTTTGGATGCATTACGTGAAGGGTTCCATACTACTCTTTTGTCAAGATTCTGTGTAGGAATTAATAATGAACGGGTTGGTAAATTGTTGACTAACGATTTTCCTGAAGCAGGCGTTGAGATACTATGAATGAAGATGACCAATCTCCTTGGGGTCTTGAATCATTCCCAGTTCCAGAATTTGTGAGGCTACCAGTATTGAATCCTAAAACCGGAGAATCACCCGTGCTATCAATCTGTGTTCTATGTGGTTCTTTGGTTGCCAATAGAACTGTTCACATAACATGGCATCACCAACTCAATCACAAAATCACTCAATTAGAGCACTGGTAACTCCTTAATAATCAGATTGACCTTTATCGATATAATATTAGTAGTGTCCTATTGAATAAGGAGTACCGATGATTGATGAAGAAGATTTTCTGGCTGGTTATAACATGTCAGACTATCCATCTGTTGGTGTGACAGTTGACTTGACGATTTTCACAATCCGGAATGGGCAACTATGTATTTTGTTGATAAAACGTGGTGACCATCCGCATAAAGGAAAATGGGCGCTTCCGGGAGGTTTTGTTAACACTAATGAATCGTTGGATGATGCAGCTGCCCGCGAGTTGAAGGAAGAAACTAATTTAACCATTGAAGATGGCTACTTGGAACAGTTGAAAACCTATGGCAATTCTGGTAGAGACCCACGAGGTTTTGTGGTATCTACAGCATATGTGGCATTGGCTCCACAAGTAGAACGGCCAAAAGCCGGAGACGATGCCGCAGAAGCTCATTTCTTCCCTGTTGCAGACGTTCTCAGTGATGATTTTGAGTTGGCATTTGACCATGATGTCATTGTTCATGATGGGCTGGAGCGGGTTCGAGCCAAAATTGAATACAGCCCCATTGCTCATCATTTTTTGGAAGATGAAACATTCACCATGTCAGAATTACGTCGAGTTTATGAAATTGTGTGGGGTGTTTCCATCATTCCAAGCAATTTTCGTCGTAAACTTCAATCAGTACCAGGATTACTGTATGAGGTTGGAACAAAACGCACGTCAAGTATTGTTGGTGGACGTTCATCAGACTTGTATCGGGCAGGAGACGCATCAGAAATCTATCCTCCACTACGTCGTCCAGGACTGGCAAAAACCGCTTTGACAGCCGAAACCGATTGTACAAACAGTTGAAATTGTGGTATTCTAGTGAATAGTGAGGAGTTTTGATTTGACTTCTCACAGAAGCTTCTGAAGCTTAATGGTCAAGCAGTGGTCCCTAAAACCATGAAAGTGGGTTCGATTCCCACCAGAAGCACTAATGATAAAGTTATCATTGACTTAATTAGATGAAAGGAAACATTGTGCTGTAGGTTACTTCGTACACAACCTCGCCCCATACACATCAGGTCGCTCATGCAATAATTGATTTTGCATCCCAGCAACCTGAATTTTTCTATATTAACACCAAAACAGCCATGTTGCTGAATTGTTGTCCCCCTATACCATGTGGCGCTACGGGACTCATTAAAACAGGACACCTAACCCAAACTTGGTTAACATTTGATGCCTATAATGAACCAATCAACAACTGGATTATTATTGATGTCTTTATGATGGGAAATATTGATGAGTAATAAATCACAGTATATGCAACTTTTAACTCGACAAGACCAGTTGCAGAACCAATGGGGCAACTTGAAGGAAGAAATCAACTCTTTCGTTCTTGCCAAGTTACGAAATTTGCAAATGGTAGGCAGATTGGTGGTTCAAAAATCGTTGGGGCAGCATTGGGCTACAGTTAATGGAGAGTTTTTGGGTGACCTTTCATGGGTTCTTAGCAAAATTGACATTTTAGAACTGACCCCATCAAATATTGTGGTGATTTGTAGTAATAACCGGCATCAGGAAGAAATCAATGTAAAACGAAATGTCATACATAAAAGTGACCGTGATTTTGCTTCAATGGTTCGTTCTCGTATCCATCAACATAAAAGTCATCTTGCCAGACAACAGTTGATTGAAGTACAAACTGAGATACGAGAGTTGGAGCGAATAATTCATGATTGTCTCAAAAAGCGTGACCAGTTGACAGTATTGCAGGAAAAATACAAGAAGATTGTGAATGATTTGGCTGATTACGCCAATCAACGTACACACAAGAAACTCAAGAATGAAAGCAGTCCAAAGCCTGACAAAAGGAGCTAAGAAATGACCAGTAAAAGGTTCTATGCCAAATTGTTTCGTCAGTTTGTTTTTCTGAAACTGCAAGCTTTACAAGCAGTGGGACGCTCTGTGGTTGAGAAAAGCCTTGGGTGTTCCGCCTACCATAAAAAGAACGAGGAATACCTAGGTGACTTGTTTTGGATTGTTAAGAACATCGCCATTAAAGATTTGACAGATGAACACATTGTGGTAACAGTGAAAGACCGTTTCCAAGGTCGTCAAGACATCAAACTGGAACGACACATTATTCAGATGACAGACCGTGGTTTTGCTTCAATGGTTCGTTCCCGTATTCGTCAACACAAGGAATACTTGGCGGAAACAGAAAGGCTTGGTGTTTTGGGGCAAATTAAACGATTGGACCAGCAAATTGCTGATTGTGAGCAGAAACGAGAACAGCTGGTAGAACTATTGGAAAAGGCTCGAATCGAAAATACTGCAAAATATGAACTGAAGGCAGGACCCGTCAACAATTCCATGAGTTAATTACTCTATACTGATGTGAAAATT
>ERZ773005.435-NODE-435-length-33381-cov-8.607214_pt1 | contig 33381 bp, 21 predicted proteins | sample MGYA00580666_ERZ773005 | MGnify/ENA primary metagenome ERZ773005 (study PRJEB29015, sample SAMEA2737999) | human oral metagenome | biome: human oral; feature: human-associated habitat; material: dental | place: China | collected 2061 ...
GACAAGCTCGGTACGGTTCACGGACATTGAGAAACCTCATTCCTGTTCGTTCTTGTTACCACTGTCGTGGCCACGAAAGACACACTACGAAATCTCTGGCGTTTTCGCCGACTTTAGGGCGGGTTTTCGCGGAATTCACGAAAAATGGGCACATTTGAGGCCAAAATTCCCCCGATTCTGTGTCACCGATCACCCCGGCCGGGTCGCCCGGTCGCCCGTCACGCTCACGGAACAGGCGACGACCGGCACTTTTTCAGTAACAGAAACTCCTCTCCCAGCAGACGAGGCCCCTCGTCGATTCGCCGGAACAAGAGGGGGCGGGGAGTAGCCATCCGGCCACTCCCCGCCCACGCGACAATGCGCTACCTCATGCCGAGGCACGCTGCTTATTCCAGACGTCAAAGGCAACCGCCAAGAGCAAGACGGCACCCTTGACAATCTGCTGCGTGGACGTGGACGCACCCATGAGCTGCATGCCATTGGACATCACAGCCATGATGAGGCCACCGATGAGAGCACCAGAGAGGCGTCCGATACCGCCAGTCGTCGACGCACCACCGATGAAGCAGGCGGCGATAGCATCAAGCTCAAACATATTGCCAGCCGAGGGCTGCGCGCCATTCATGCGGGCGGAGTAGACAACTCCGGCGACGCCCGCGAGGAAGCCCATGTTGACGTAGCACCAGAAGGTAACCTTCTTAACGTTGATGCCCGACAACGCAGCGGCGGACTTATTGCCGCCGATCGCGTACACATCACGGCCGAACATTGTCGAGGACGCGAGTGTACCGAACACGAGCACAAGGATTGCCAGGAGAATCAGAACGATCGGCAAGCCACGCTCAATCGAGAGCTTGTGGGCAAACCACATAACAACGATGCCGGTAAGCACGATCTTCGCAATGAAGAGCCACATCGCCTCAACCCCCTGATTGTAGGAAATACGAGCGCGACGGGTCCGCACCTGCTGGTAGGCGAAGCCCGCAACGCCGATGCCGAAGATCACCAGGGTGAAGACATCGAAGCCGTCGCCGCCCAGGAGGCCATTGAGGAAGCCGTTAGCAATGTTGTAGTACCCCTTGGGGAAGGGAGAGAGCGAAACGTTGTCGAGGACCTGATAGGTTAGGCCACGGAAGAGGAGCATGCCAGCCAGCGTGACGATGAAGCCGGGGATGCCCACGTAGGCGACCCAGAAGCCCTGGAACGCGCCGATCAGGATGCCCATGAGAAGAGCTGCGACGACACCCACCCACCAGGGGTAGCCTTGCTTGATAACGAGGACGCCACTGAGCGCGCCGGTCACGGCCACGACCGATCCGACCGAGAGGTCGATCTGCGCCAGAACAATGACGAAGAGCATGCCGATCGCGAGAATCAGAATGTAGGAGTATTGCAGGACGATGTTCGTCAGGTTCCCCGACGAGAGGAAGGTATCGGGGTTGAACGCCCAGAAGAGGGCGACGATGGCGACGAACGCAATAAAGATGCCGCCCTGACGTAGGTTGGCCTTCAGCGTGTCAACCAGGTTGATTTCGGCGGTCATTTCTGCTCCTCCCTTGCGGGTTCAATAGTCATAAGTTCCATGAGGTTCTCCTGGGTGGCGTCTTCGGCTTTGACCTCGCCGGTGATGCGTCCGTACGCCAGGGTGTAGATGCGGTCCGAAACACCGAGGACTTCCTCGAGTTCGGAGGAGATGACGATGACGGCCTTACCCTCTTCAACCATCCTGTTGATGAGCGTGTAGATCTCGAACTTCGCGCCGACGTCGATGCCGCGCGTGGGTTCGTCAAGGATCAGGACGTCAGCGTCCGTGTAGAGCCACTTGGACAAAACGACCTTTTGTTGGTTACCACCCGAGAGGGATCCGGTCTTCTGGAGAACAGAGTTGGATCGGATGTTCATCCGCTCCTTATACTCGGCGGCGACCGCCAGTTCCTTGTGGCCATCGACGAGGCCTCGGCGCGACAGCTTGAACAGGCCAGCGGTGGCGACGTTGTGCCGAATGTCGTCGATGAGGTTGAGGCCATACTGCTTGCGGTCCTCAGTCGCGTAGGCGATGCCGTTCTTGATCGCGTCCGAGACGGTCTTGATCGTGATCTCTTTGCCATCCTTGAAGAGCTTGCCCGAGATGCGCGTGCCGAAGGAGCGTCCGAAGATACTCATCGCCAGTTCGGTACGTCCGGCCCCCATGAGGCCGGCAATACCAACCACCTCGCCATGACGCACGTTGAAAGAAGCCCCAGAGATCACCACGCGCCCCGCCTGGGTCGGGTGGTAGACGGTCCAGTCTTCCACGCGGAAGACCTCCTCACCAATCTCCACGTTGCGCTCCGGGTATCGCTGGGTGAGGTCACGGCCCACCATCAGCGAGATAATCTTGCCCTGCGTGGAGGCAGGGTCCTTCATATCGATCGTCTCAATCGTCTGGCCGTCGCGCAGGATCGTCGTACGGTCGGCGATCTCAACGATCTCTCCCAGCTTATGGGAGATGATGACGATGGCGACGCCCTCATCGCGCAGGCTGCGCACAAGGTCGAGGAGCTGGGCCGAGTCATTGTCGTTGAGGGCTGCGGTGGGTTCGTCTAGAATCAGCAGTCGCACGTCCTTGGACAGCGCCTTACCGATCTCGATGAGCTGCTGCTTGCCCACGCCGAGCGTGCCGACCTGAGTCGTCACATTTTCCTTTAGGCCCACCTTTTCCAGGACCTTTTCGGCGCGGTGGTTGACCTCGTGCCAGTCAATGAGGCCGAGCCTGCGAGGCTTCTCGGCGCCCAGGAAGATATTCTCCGCGATCGACAGATAGGGAACGAGTGCTAGCTCCTGGTGGATGATGCCGATACCGAGAGCCTCGGAGTCCTTGATGGAGCGGAATTGGACTTCCTTGCCATCGAAAATGATTGTGCCGTCGTACTGCCCGTGGGGGTAGACGCCGGAGAGAACCTTCATGAGGGTGGACTTGCCAGCACCGTTTTCGCCACACAGGGCGTGAACTTCGCCAGGGCGGACATCAAGGTTGACGTGTTTGAGGACGGGCACGCCATTGAAGCCCTTGTCGATGTCGCGCATTTCCAAAATGTTCTGCGTCATATTGTCATTCCTCGAATCGAAAGGTGCGGGGTGCGGGGCACGTGCCCCGCACCCCGTCGCCGCTTACTTCTTCACGACACCCGCATCGACATCGGCCTGGGTGAAGTAACCGGAATCGATGAGCTTTTCCTTGAGGTTGTCCGCGTAGATGGTCTCGACCTCGAGCAGGTAGGAGGGCACGACCTTCACACCGTTGTTGTAGGTGGTGGTGTCGTTGGCCTCGGGTTCCTTGCCCTCAGCCATCGCCTTGACGACCGTCACTGCCTGGGTAGCCAGGGTACGGGTATCTTTGAAGATCGTGGACTGCTGAATACCGTCCGCGATCATCTTGGTGGAGGCGATCTCGGCGTCCTGGCCGGTCACGATTGGCAGGCCGTCCTTGATGGAGGGACCGTAGCCGGCGCCCTGGAGGGCGGTGATGACGCCTCGGGAGATACCATCGAAGGGTGAGAGCACGCCGGCGAGAGGCTCAGAGCCGCCGCCGTAGGTCGAGGTCAGCAGGTCCTCCATGCGCTTCTGTGCGACCTCCTGCTGCCAGCGCAGGATTGCGACCTGATCGAAGTTGGTCTGGCCGGACTTCACGACGAGGGTGCCGTCGTCAAGGTAGGGCTTGAGAACGCTCATCGCACCGTCGAAGAAGAACTTGGCGTTGTTATCGTCGGGCGAACCGGCAAAAAGCTCGATGTTGAGCAGTCCCTTGGGGGCGCCTTCGAGCTTCTTTCCGTCCTTGTCGGTCAGCCCCAGGCCGTACAGCAGGGCGTTGCCCTGTGCAACGCCCACCTTGAAGTTGTCAAAGGAGACGTAAAAGTCAACGTTCTCGTTGTCGCGAATGAGACGGTCATAGGCGATGACCGGGATCTTCTTAGAGCCTGCGGTGTCAAGCTGGCTCGAGAGGGCCGTGCCATCGATCGAAGCGACGACCAGGATGGTGGCACCGTTGGTGATCATCTGGTCGATCTGCTGGGTCTGGGTGGGAATGTCATCGTTTGCGAACTGGAGGTCAACCTCGTATCCGGCTGCCTCCAGGCCCGCCTTCACGGCGTTGCCGTCAGCGATCCAACGCTCAGAGGTCTGGGTTGGCATGGCGACGCCAACCTTGACCTTGCCGCCGTTCGAGGTCGGCGCTCCGCTATCGGAGCGGGCGGCACCGCCGGCACCGCCGCCCGCACATCCACTGAGCGCCAGGGCGCCAACCGCAAAAGTGGCCGCAACCGTTGCGATCTTGCCAAAGAAACCACGTGTCTTCATGGAATATCTCCTGTATGTTGGCTCGACATCACTGTCGATGGGTGTCATGTCTCCACACGTCCATCGTGCGGTCCGACAACTTGTACAGTATGAGAGGCGGGTCACCCTTGCATAGTCAGTTGATAACGTTCCAGTAACAATTGTTAACGTTCACAACCTGAAAAACCGATACGTACGCACAGAGATTCCCCGGGTGTGTAGGGACGCGCGCCCCACACTCGACGCCTGAGAAGGTATCACAACCCCTCTGCGAGGCGGTAATACGCCTGATTCCAGCGCACGCCCGATGCGAAGTCGCGTCGCGTCGTTGACTCGTCAATGACGACAAGCTCCATGCGCGCCAGCGCTGCAAAGTTCTCCCACACCTCGGGATCAATCTGCGTCGACATGCACGTATGATGTGCTCCCCCAGCCGTCAGCCACGCCTCGACAGAGGTATAGAAGTCAGGTTCGGGGATCCACATCGCTCGGGCGACCGGAAGCTTGGGCATCGGCTGGGGCGCTTGGATGACGTTGACAATGTTCGCGGTAAGGCGGAAGCGGTCGCGCATGTCGGACATGGCGACGACGACGCCGCGTCCCGGGGCCGCATCGAAGACCATTCGGACGGGATCCTCACGACCCCCAATGCCCAGTGGATGAACCTCAATGCGCGGGCGCGCATTGGTTAGAGAAGGACACACCTCGAGCATGTGGGCACCCAGGATCATCTCGGCACCCTCAACGAGGTTGTAGGTGTAGTCCTCCATGAGCGAGGCGCCGCCAGGCAGCCCCTCCCCCATCACCTTCGCGGCGCGCACGAGGACCGCAGTCTTCCAGTCCCCCTCGGCGCTAAAGCCGTACCCGGCCTCGGTCAGGCGTTGCACGGCCAAGCCGGGGAGCTGACGAAGCCCACCGAGATCCTCGAAGTTCGTCGTGAAGGCCATCGCTCCGCGCTCCTCAAGGAAGGTGCGCAGCGCTATCTCCTCGCGGGCAGCGTAGCGCAGCGATTCCACACGTTCTCCCCCGGGAGCAAGCTCTGGGGCGACATCGTAGCGTTCGCAGTACTCGGCCACGAGGGCATCAACGGCGGTCTCATCGACAGAATCGACGACAGCGACGAGGTCGTTCACCGACCACGTGTTGACCGAAACGCCGAGGCGACGCTCAGCCTCCGTCTTGTCACCCTCGGTCACGGCCACGTTGCGCATGTTGTCGCCGAAGCGCACGACGCGCAGCTCGTTGGTAGCGGCGAAGCCACCGGCCGCGCGCACCCAGTTGACAACGCGACGACGCGTGTTTTCCTGCGAGGCGTGGCCAACGACGGTGGCACGAGCCAGACCCAGGCGCGTGAGGATATACGCGTATTCACGGTCCCCGTGCGCCGCCTGGTTGAGGTTCATGAAGTCCATGTCGATGCTATCCCAGGGGATCTCGACGTTGGCCTGAGTCGCCAGGTGTAGCAGGGGCTTGCGCAGGACTTCAAGGCCTCGGATCCACATCTTGGCTGGGCTGAAGGTGTGCATCCACGAGATGACGCCGAGGACGGAGTCATCCGCGCTGGCCGCGAGCATCGCGCGCTTGATCGAATCAGAATCCTTCAGAACGGGCTTCCATACGATCGGCGCGGGAAGCAGGTCGGATTCGTTGAGCAGGCGCACAACCTCGCGGGATTGCTGGGCGACCTGCGCTAAAGTATCCTCGCCGTACAGGTCCTGGCTGCCGGTGACAAACCAGACCTCGCGCCCCTCATAGAAACTAGTCACGGCAAACTCTCCTTTGATGTCAGTGCTGTCCGTAGACGTTTTGGTAGCGGTCGTAGAGAGAATCAATGTGGTGTTGCTCAATCGGAACGAGAGCACCACCCAGGCGAGCGACATGCACCGTCTTGGCGACCTCCTCGACCATGACGGCGGCCTTGACGGCGGCGCGCGCGTCGCGCCCGATCGTGAAGGGACCGTGGTTGCGCATGAGGACAGCCGGTGAGCGCGAATCGCGCAGGGTGTCGACAATACCACGTCCGATGGAGTCATCGCCGATGAGGGCGAAGGGGCCGACGGGAACCGGGCCGCCGAACTCGTCGCCCATCATGGTCAGGACGCACGGAATTTCTTCGCCGCGCGCGGCCCATGCGGTGGCGTACGTGGAGTGTGTGTGCACGACGCCGCCCACCTCGCTCATGTGACGGTAGACGTAGGCATGCGCGGCGGTGTCGGAGGAAGGAGAACCTTCCCCCAGCACAAGGTCTCCATCGAGGTCGCACACGACCATCGCCTCGGGACTCAGGTCGTCGTAGGAAACGCCCGACGGCTTGATGACAAGGAGGTCCTGGCTGCCATCCTCAGCCGCGCCGCGCACGCGCTGGGAGACATTTCCTGCCGTCCAGACGACGAGGCCCCAGCGGGGAAGCTCGGCATGCAGGGTGGACACACGTTCGCGCACGCGCTCGATCTCGCGCGCAAACTCTGGGGTCCATGTCTTGGGGTTGCGGTGATCCATTCGTACTCCTCACTGAGCACCGATAACCATCGGATGGGTTAACGTTAACACCTCTCCGTGCGCGAGGCAAGCACGGCGATACAATCAAGCCTCTAACGGGCACAAACTCCCGTCGAGCCACGCACGACGAGGCGGGTCGGGCGCACGTAGGTATCCACCGCTTCACCATCGAGAGCCCGGCTGACAGCCTGCAGCGCGCAGCGCCCCAAATCCGCAAAATCCTGCCGAACCGTCGTCAGCCCCGGGCCCGCATAGGCGGCCATCGGCACGTCATCGAAACCCGTGACTGATACGTCATCCGGCACATTCACCCCAGCCTCGACAAAAGCGCGAAGAAGACCAACAGCGACCTCGTCGTTCGCGCACATCACCGCATCGGGGAGCACCTGCTCAAGAAGATTCTGTCCAGCGACGTAGCCCCAGCGTGCCTCCCATGACCCCACAAGAGGCTCGCGCATCCGCAGGGCATTCTCGCCCATTGCCTCACGCCACCCGGCCACTCGTTCGCGTGCCTCGAACCACTCCTGGGGACCCGCGACGCACACGATGTCTTGGTGCCCAAGCGAGATGAGGCGCTCCGCGAGAAGGCGCGCACCGCCGCGCTGATCCGCGTGAACGACGGACACCCCGCGACCGAACGTGCGTCCACCCGACACCGCAACGACCGGCACCTGCGCCCCCTGGGTGGCCACGGCCTCGGCGAGAGAATCAACGGGCGCGACGCCGATGATGCCCGAGCGGGCGGTCACCAGGGCACGAGCGACGGAGTTCGGGCGATATCCCAGCTGATCAATCGCGGCCTGCACGCGCTCACGCGTCCGAGGCGACACACGCCCCTTGCCGTTCACCACGCGAGACACCGTCTGATGCGAGACACCGACCAATTTGGCAACGTCCGCCATCGACGCAGGACGACCATTGCGCGTCATATCGGCCCCCTTCCCACTTGCGTCGACTGTTGTTGACATCGTAAAAGAAAATCCTCCGCAGGATATAACGCGCCACACTTTTCCAATAACTCGTAAAACACCGATCCCGATCACAGAGAATGGAGGCGTCCCTCACACCACATGGATATAGATCCAGGAGACACAGATGGCATCAAGCCCCTCGTCCGCTCCCCACCCCGTCGATCAGGTTCCGTCCTTCGCTAGACTCACCGTTCTCGGCATTCAGCACGTCCTCGCGTTTTACGCAGGTGCCGTTATCGTCCCCTGGGTCATCGCGCAGAACCTCGGGCTCGATACACAAACACTCATTCACCTCATCAACGCTGATCTGTTCACCTGCGGCATCGCAACCATCATCCAGTCGGCCGGCATCGGCCGCTTCATCGGCGTCAAGCTCCCCCTCATCCAGGGCGTCACCTTCACCGCGGTCTCGCCGCTGATCGCGATCGGCGCGGCAGCCACGCCCCCGGGCGCCGATCCCAAGACCGGCCTGGCCACCATGTACGGCTCGATCATCGCGGTCGGACTCATCGTTTTCCTCGTCGCCCCATTCTTCGCCAAGCTTCTGCGCTTCTTCCCTCCGATCGTTACCGGCACGCTCTTGACGGTCATGGGCACGACCCTCTTGTCTGTCTCGGCGGGTGACATCGTTGCCTGGGCAGACAAAGCAGCGGACGACTCGGCGAAGGCCTCGGCGACCTTCGAGGCCCTCGGCTTCGCCTTCGGAACGATCGCGATCATCGTCGTGATCCAGCGTCTCTTCAAGGGCTTCATGGGCACCCTCTCGGTCCTCCTCGCGCTGCTCGTCATGACGGCACTCGCCTTCGCGATGGGCAAGACGAACTTCTCCGGCGTGGGCGAGGCCTCCTGGTTGGGCGTCACCACGCCCTTCTACTTTGGCCTGCCTCGTTTCTCGGCGACCGCGATCCTCGCGATGATCATCGTCATGGCGGTCACCGCCGTCGAGACGACGGGCGACGTCTTTGCTACGGGCGAGGTCGTGGGCAAGCGCATCACGCCGCGAGACATTGCCAACGCCCTGCGGGCCGACGGCCTGTCCACGCTCCTGGGCGGCGTCCTCAACTCCTTCCCCTACACCTGCTTCGCTCAAAACGTGGGACTGGTGCGCCTCACCCGCGTGAAGTCCCGCTGGGTCGTCACGGCGGCGGGCGTCACCATGATCATCCTCGGTCTGCTCCCCAAGGCTGCCGCAATCGTCGCTGCCATTCCCCAGCCCGTCATTGGCGGGGCTTCCCTGGCAATGTTTGCCAACGTCGCCGTGGTCGGCATCCAGACCCTGTCGAAGGTCGACCTGCGCGACACCCGCAACGCCATCATCGTTTCCACGTCGATTGGCCTTGCCCTCCTCGTGACTCTCAAACCCGGGATCGTCTCGGTCATGCCCTCCTGGTTGCAGATCATTTTCGGATCCGGTGTCACGATCGGCTCGTTGACGGCCATCATCCTCAACATCCTGTTCTTCCACGTCGGACGTCAGGCCTCGCCGGACGTGGCCGTCGTCAATGGCAAGAAGATCAACCTGGACGACGTCAACGCGATGGACCGCAGCGAGTTCGTCTCCACCTTCTCCGTCATGTTCTCTCAGCACACGTGGCCGGTTGAGCGCGCGTGGGAGTCCCGCCCCTTCGCATCCGTCTCCGAGCTGCGCTCCTCCTTCGAGGATGCCGTGCTCACGGCCACTCCCGACGAGGCCGAGGAACTCATCGCATCCTACACGGACGTCGTGTCGCTGGTTCTCGACGGGCAGGGCGACGAGCAGTCGAGCTCCGATCTGTCGACGCTGTCGGTCGGCGACGCGACCGATGAGGAAGCCGAGGAGCTGCGGGCCCTGTCCACGGCCTACCGCGACAAGTTCAATCGCCCGCTGGTGATCTGCGCGGACAACGTGGTGGACCGCAAGCACCTGCTGTCCTCCGGTTGGCGCCGAGTCGAGCACTCGCCGGCGCGCGAGGCGCGCTTCGCTCTCGGCGAGGTGATTGACATTGCGGATCTGCGTTTCGATCAGCTGGTCGCCGACGCCAACCCCATGCGCGCCGCATGGGACGCCGGGATCGACCGACTCTAAGGAACCACCAGCACGCCAGACACACAACACCACACCCCCGCACCCCACCACAGACATGCCGTGGGGCCGACCCAACGGCCGGCCCCACGACATATCCCATCAACACAGTACAAGTACTCCCAGAAGGCACCTCACAGTCATCTCGTCGGCATCACTCAAGCCCCACCGGCCTGTGCCGTATTCCCTTATGACCCCCACCCTACAAACCCAACCTGACCACACCACCAACACAACCTGAAAAAACCCTGAGACTCCCCACCACAACCAACCACACAATGCCGCGCCCCCCGGGAAACCTCCCGGGGGGGCGCGAACCCTCACACAATCAGCCGACCCAACGACCCGAGGCAGTGAAGTGGTACCACTGGCCATCAATGCGAATCCAGCCGGTGGCCATCGCACCGCTACCAGGAGCCAGGTAATACCAGGAACCACGGTCTTGGACCCAGCCGGTGGCCATCGCACCGCTACTAGGCGTCAGGTAATACCAGGAACCACCATCCTTCACCCAGCCGGTCGCCATCGCACCGCTACCAGGAGTCAAGTAGTACCAGGAACCACCATCCTTCACCCAGCCGGTGGCCATCGCACCGCTACCAGGAGTCAAGTAATACCAGGAACCACCATCCTTCACCCAACCCGATGCCTCAGCACCCGAGCCACCATGGAAGAACCACGACCCCTGCTCACTAACCCAACCGGTACGCATATACCCATCAGCACCAAAACGATAAACCTGACCACCAATCGCAACCCTCTCACTCACCGGGTACGAACCATCAGAATAGCGATACCACCAACCACGCGAATCACTCACCCACTTACCGTCCCTCGGAGCAGACGTGCCGTCGACCGTCAACGTCGTCGCGCGAACGGTGCGTGAGCCGTCGCGCACGTAGATGCGCAGGCGCTGGCCATCGGTCGGCTTCCAGGTGTAGGACAGGGCCGCGGAACGCGCATCGGCGCTGGTGGACATCGCGGTCCAGTTCTGCAGCACCTTCCTGGAGCCATCCGCGTTCATCTGGACGACGCGCATCTCACGCCCGCCGGATACGCCCGCTTCTGCCGAGACCTTCACGGTCGTCGGAGCGCCCGCGGAAGCGCTGAGCTTGTACCCGTCCCGCGACTCGCCGATTCCCTGGCCGGACAGGGTGACCCGCGTGGGCTTGTAGACGTGCAGGTGGGACGCGTCGATTCCCGCGTCCTTCATCGCGGTGCTGGCGACTTCCCACGCGTCGGATCCTTGCGGAGCCGCGACGTAGACGTCGGTATCCTTGTTCGTCCCACCTTCCGGGAAGCGCTCGAGCACGAGTTCCTTGAGGCTGGAGGGCAGGACCAGGATGCGGGGAGCCTGGGTCATGAACTCGATCTTCGTCATGCCTTCACCGAAGAACGCGCTCTCGGGACGGCCGTTGGAGGCTGCACCTTCCGTGTAGAAGGATCCCTCGACTCCCCCGCGCACGATGATGTGCCGAGCGATACGAGCGTCGCGTGCGTTCATTTCGATGCTGCGGATCTTCGTTCCATATTCGACGGTATCCAGCCCCGTGTTGATTACCCCTTCGGATACCTGAAGGGAGTTGGGAATGGATAGGTCGATCAGGTTCGAGCACCCGTCGAACGCGCCGTAGCCGATGGTCGTCAGTCCCTTGGGGAGGACGACGCGTCGCAGCGCGGTGTTGTGAGCAAAGGCCCAGGGGGCAACCTCGGTGGTTCCCGCAGTCACCTTGTACTCGGTGGCGCCGTTTGTCGGCAGGGACAGGAGCAGACGACGACCGGAACTGATCTTCTGGTAAAGGACCCCGCTTTCCACCGAGAGTTCGGTGTTGGAGGGGCTCACGCTGAGTTCCGTGAGGTTGTTGTCCTCGCCCAGAGCGAAGTCACCGAGGGATTGGGCCGAGGCACCCAGGTGGAACTTGGTCAGGGCCGCGTTGTTCGCGAACGCCTCTTGGCCGATCGTCGTCACTGAGTCGGGAAGGGTGATCGAGGTGGCCAAGGTCCAGTTGAACGCGCCGTCGGCGATCTCGGTGAGGCGGTTCAGGTCCGGGCGCAGGTTCACCTCGGTCACGCCGCTGCTGTAGAAGGCGCTGTCCGAGACCTTCACGGTTCCGCCCAGGTCAACGCGCTTGAGCTGGGGCATGTACCAGAATGCTCGCTCGCCGACCGTCTCGAAGGCGTCGGGCAAGGCCACGGCCGTGATGGAGGACTGCTCGAAGGCGCGGGAGGCGACCTCGCGCAGCGAGTCCGGCAGGGTCACAGACTCCAGCTGTGCAACGGCGAAGGCGCCGACGCCGATCGTTGTTGTCCCCTCGGGCACCGCGTACGATCCTGTGGCGTTCTTGCCCGATGGGAAGAACACCAGGGTTGCGCGATCCTTGGAGTAGACGACGCCGTCAACGCTGGCGTAGGTGGCGTTGGCTTCGTCGACCTCGATGCTCGTCAGGCGGGGAGAACGCACGAAGGCGTCGGAGAGCCTCGTCGAGGAGACGTTGGGGCCGAGGCGAACCGAGGTCAGGTAGTCCATGTAGGAGAACGCGTAGTTGTCGACGTCCTTGACCGCGCGTGGCAGGGACACTGTTTCAAGGGTCGAATAGGCGAACGCTTGGATGCCTACCCACGTGAGCTGCGAGGGGTGCTCGTCGTCATCCTGGAAGGTGATCTTCTTCAGGTTCGCGCCGTAAAATGCCTCTTCTGCGAGGGTCTGCACGCTGGCGGGCACCCAGACGCTGTCGAGCTCGTGGCCGTCGAAGGCGCGACGACCGATCTCCGTGACACCATCAGGAATGACGACGTCCGTGGCGCTTCCTCGGTAGCCGGTGAGGACGCCGCTATCGTTGATGATGAAGTCGTCGGAGGCTTGGGGAGCGGCGACAACAGTGAGGGGAATCGAGACGGTCTTCTTCTGGCCATCCTGCGACGTGACGGTTGCGGTGAGAGTCCCGTTCCCCGGCTGATCCGAGGTTGTCAGGATGGCTGTCTGCTCGTTCGGCCCCGTCTCGACGGTTCCCAGCGTCGCGGGACTCACGGTCCACTCAACCGGGCGCCCCAGGAACGAGGGAGAGAGCAGGGCGTTCAGGAACACGCTCTTGCCTGGGGTGCGAGTCACCCCAGACTCGGACAGCTCGATCCCGGCGTCTTCGGAAACGGAGCGAATCCGAATCCGGCCGACCGCCTCGATCGAGGGGTCCTGTTTGTCAGTAGCGATGACCGCGACCTCACCAGGGCCCACGGCCGTCACGAGGCCGTTGTCATCCACGGTTGCCAACGAGCTATCGGAGGTTTTCCACGTTACGTGGGAGTCGCCAGGGGTTCCCGTGTCGTAGGTTGCTTCCAGCATCAGTGTCTGCCCGGGAGCAAGAGCCGCGTCCCCGGGCCAGACGCTCAGAGAGGCACCCGGGACATCGCGGGTGGGCCGCACCTCGGTTGACTGGACGGTGTGGTTCTGCGCCATCGCATCAACGCCGGTTGCATACGCAGCCGGAACACTGACCGTGGTGAGAGATAAGGCCCCAGCCGCCACTAGAGCCAGGGTCGAAGACTTTCGAGGAAACATCAATGACTCCCTATGTTGACGGACGTTTGACGGATGGTACGCACGAAGCGGCGCCCACTCCTATTATGCGCAACTTCTTCCAGTTGTGCAGTATGCATTTGCGCTACTTATCAACTCGTGACCACGCTTTTACTTGTCACAAGCTGGGGAAATCTCCGGCAACTGGCAATTTTTCATGCCGACAACGGGTCCTGGGGGGCTCAGACACGCCGTGAGGCGAACCATCGGTCGGTCCCACTCATCCACGACCACACGCAGGTCCGCCCCCCCGGAAGACCTCCCGGGGGGGGGCGGACCCTCACGCAATCAGCCGACCCAACGACCCGAGGCATCAAAGCGATACCAGGACGAGCCAATGAGCACGCGCCCCGTCGCCATCGCACCACTGCCAGGCGTCAGGTAGTACCACGAGTCACCATCCTTGAGCCAACCCGTGGCCATCGCACCGCTACCAGGCGTCAAGTAGTACCAGGAACCACCATCCTTCACCCAGCCGGTCGCCATCGCGCCGCTACCAGGAGCCAGGTAATACCAGGACAGGCCGTCAAGCACCCAGCCGCTCACCTGCGCCCCGGAGCCACCATGGTAATACCAGACGCCCTCGTCGCTCACCCAGCCGGTACGCATGTAGCCTCCCTCGTCGAAACGATAGACCTGGCCACCGATCGTGAGCTTCTCACTCGCCGGGTAGGAACCATCAGCGTAGCGATACCACCAGCCGCGCACGCTCCACGTCCACGTTCCTTCCCGCGGTGTCGGCGAGGGGTCCTCGTTGGGTGGCGCGAGCGCATTCTCGACCGAGAGTCTCACCGACCGCACGATGCGCGTGGCATCACGCACGTCGACACGCAGCCGCTCATACTGAGTGGACAGGAGCCCCGTGTATGACAGGGAGGACGACCCGTCCGGCTGGCTCGTCATCGCGCTCCAATCCTGGACGACCGTGTCGGATCCATCCGCTTCCACGCGCACGACGCGCATCTCGCGGCCACTCGCCACGCCCCCTTCCACCGAGGCACTCACTGTGGCCGACGCGCCGACCGAGCCACGCAACGTGTAGCCGTCGCCGGCCTCGCTCACGCCCTCACCGGAAAGCGCCAGCTGCGCAGGGGTGTAGACGTGCAGGTGAGACGCATCGATCTTTGCCTCAGCCATTGCCGCCTTCACGACCGACCAGGCCGGTGAGCCCTCGGAAGCTGCGACATAGACCTCAATATCGGGCTGTTGACCTCCTCGCGGGAACGGTTCGATGGCGAGGCGCGTGACGGTCGAGGGGAGCACGAGGACGCGAGGCGCCTCGGTCATGAACTCGATGGTGGTCATGCCTTCGCCGAAGAATGCGCTCTCGGGTCGTCCATTCGTGGCATCACCGTCGGTGTAGAAGGACCCATCGACTCCCCCGCGCACGATGATGTGGCGGGCCATGCGCACTCCCCTCGAGGTCATCCAGACGTCTCGGATCTTCGTCCCGTACTCGACGGTATCCAAGCCTGTGTTCACGACCCCCCTGGACACCTCGACGGAATCGGGGATGACCAGCTCCGTCAGGTTGGAGCACCCGTCGAAGGCTCCATAGCCGATGGATGCCAGCCCTTCGGGCAGGACGACGCGCTTCAGGGCGGTGTTGTTTCGCAGAGCCCAGGATGAGATCTCGACCGTGTCAGCGGGAACAATCAACTCGCTGACCGTGTTCGTCGGAAGAGAAAGGGCCAACTGTCGGCCACCGCGTAGCTTCGCGTACAGGACCCCGCTATCGACGGAATAGACGGAGCTGTTGGGGCTGACTGTGATGGTCGCAAGGTTGTCGTCCCCACCCAGCGCGTAGCCCCCGATGGAGGCCAGCGATGCGCCGAGGTGGAGCTTCGTCAGAGCCCGGTTTCGAGCGAATGACGATTCACCGATGCTCCGCACTGAATCCGGTAGCGTGATAGAGCTGGCGGCGATCTCCTCGAATGCGCCTTCGCCGATCTCCGACAGCCTGTTCAGGTCGGGGCGCAGGTCCACCTCACTGAGGGCGTTGTTGTATCGGAATGCGCTGTGGGGGACCTTCAGTGCGCCCCCGAGGTTGAGGCGCGCGAGGCGCGGCATGTACCAGAACGCCATGGACCCCATGGTCTCGAACGCGTCTGGCAGGGTCAACGCCGTCACGGACGAGTGAGCGAACGCACTCGATCCGACGTGACGAAGCGTGCTCGGGAAGGTCACCGACTCCAGCTTGGCCTCCTCGAAGGCCCCCTCGTCGATGGTCACGGTTCCCTCCACGACCGCGTACGATCCCCCCACGTTCTTGCCGACGGGGAATGCAACAAGGTCTGAGTGATCCTTGGTGTACAGGACGCCGTCGACGCTCGCGTAGTTGGGGTTGGTGGAGTCCACGTCGATGGAGACGAGGTTCGGGGAGTGGATGAAACCATAGGTCAGCTGCCCGGCGGCCACGTTGGGACCAAGGTGAACGGAGGTCAGCTCGTGGATCTCGGCGAAGGCCTCGTCGTAGATCTGCACGACCGAGCGTGGCAGGGTCACCTCCTTCAGGCTCGTGCGAGTGAAGGCTCGGTTCCCCACCGAGGTGAGTCGAGAGGGGTGAGCATCGTCGTCCTGGAAGGTGATCGTCTTCAGGTAGCTATTCGCCCCGAAACCCTCCTCGTCGATATCGGTCACGCTCGCCGGCACCCAGATGTTCTCCGCGTGGGACCCGGAGAAGGCGTGGCGGCCGATCGTCGTCACGTTGTCGGGGATCGTGACGTCCGTGTCCTTGCCCTTGTAATCGGTGAGGACTCCTTTGTCGTCAATGACGAAGTCGCCCGTCACGTTGGGGTCAACCCGCACCGGGATGGTGGCGCTCTTGGCCGTTCCTGCCATTGTCGTCACCGTGGCACTCAGCGTTCCGCTGCCGGGCTGTTCGGAGGCCGTGAAAAAGACCATGACCCCGTCGGAGTTGGGAGAGACTTGACCGAGTGAGGATGGTTCGATCGACCACGACACCGCGGCGCCTCGCAGCGAGGGGGCCAGGAGGGGATTGAGGATCGTGCCATGGCCGGCCGTGAGGGTGAGCGAGGACTCCGACAGCTCGATGCCGGTCTCCTCGGTAACGGGGCGAACCTGGATCGAGGCGGTGGCTATCATGGAGGAATCGTTGTTGTCTGTTGCGGTGATGACCGCACTGCCGACCCCCTTGGCCGTGACACGGCCGTGGCCTTCGACACTGAGGACGGACTCGTCCGAGGAGCTCCACGTCACCTCGCCGGATTGCGCGGTGCGCGTGTCGTACTCAGCGCCCACGGTGATCTGCTGCCCGGGAACGAGCACCGTCCGATCGGGCCATAGGCTCAACGAGGTGACGGGAACATCGATCGCCGGGCCGGTCGCCTCGGCTTTCTGCACGAGGCTGGCGCCGTGAGCCACGCCAGAGTCGGCGGCAAGCGCAGCGGGAACGCTGATCGTCGTGAGAAGAAGGGCTCCGGAAGCCGCTAAGGCCAGGACGGGTAGTTTTCGGTGAGACATCTGCTACTCCCTGTGTTGAGGGGGCGGAAAGGAGAATGAGCGTCACTACTCGCCTCCTATTATCCCTGAGTGTGGCCAGTTGTAAAGTACCCGTTTATCCTGGATAACGCTTGTTACATGGCGTTTACGGGGAGTCGACTACACTGTTGTTTGACCGAGCGACAATGATTCTCGGGGAGCGATAGTGCGGATCTGCGTTTCGATCAGCTGGTCGCCGACGCCAACCCCATGCGCGCCGCATGGGACGCCGGGATCGACCGACTCTAAGGAACCACCAGCACGCCAGACACACAACACCACACCCCCGCACCCCACCACAGACATGCCGTGGGGCCGACCCAACGGCCGGCCCCACGACATATCCCATCAACACAGTACAAGTACTCCCAGAAGGCACCTCACAGTCATCTCGTCGGCATCACTCAAGCCCCACCGGCCTGTGCCGTATTCCCTTATGACCCCCACCCTACAAACCCAACCTGACCACACCACCAACACAACCTGAAAAAACCCTGAGACTCCCCACCACAACCAACCACACAATGCCGCGCCCCCCGGGAAACCTCCCGGGGGGGCGCGAACCCTCACACAATCAGCCGACCCAACGACCCGAGGCAGTGAAGTGGTACCACTGGCCATCAATGCGAATCCAGCCGGTGGCCATCGCACCGCTACCAGGAGCCAGGTAATACCAGGAACCACGGTCTTGGACCCAGCCGGTGGCCATCGCACCGCTACTAGGCGTCAGGTAATACCAGGAACCACCATCCTTCACCCAGCCGGTCGCCATCGCACCGCTACCAGGAGTCAAGTAGTACCAGGAACCACCATCCTTCACCCAGCCGGTGGCCATCGCACCGCTACCAGGAGTCAAGTAATACCAGGAACCACCATCCTTCACCCAACCCGATGCCTCAGCACCCGAGCCACCATGGAAGAACCACGACCCCTGCTCACTAACCCAACCGGTACGCATATACCCATCAGCACCAAAACGATAAACCTGACCACCAATCGCAACCCTCTCACTCACCGGGTACGAACCATCAGAATAGCGATACCACCAACCACGCGAATCACTCACCCACCGGCCATCCTGCTGAGCAGGGCCAGGCTCCGGGGTCGGATCGGGTGTCGGCGTCGGCTCCGGGGTCGGATCGGGTGTCGGCGTCGGGTCCGGGGTCGGCTGCGGCTCGGGCGTGCCCGGCTGCTTCAGCACGAGGGTGTTCGTCAGGTACGAGGCATCGCGCACCTGGACGCGCAGGCGCACGTCCGCACTCGACGGGGTCCACGGGAAGGTCACCGAGGAGGCCGCCGCGCGGTCCCCTCCGTCCGTCACCGTCGTCCAGTCGCGCACGAGCATCTCGGTGCCATCCGCGCCGATCTGAACGGCGCGCACCTGCTGGGTTCCGGCGATGCCACCGGCGACCGACGCTGTCACCTCGACCGATGCCCCGGCCTGGCCCGTGTAGGTGTAGCTTCCCCCGGCCTCGGCGATTCCCGCGCCGGACAGGGTCATCGAGGCTGCCGTGAACGTGTGCAGGTGGGAGGCGTCGATGCCCGCGGCCTCAAGAGCGGCCTTGGCGACGTTCCATGCCGGCGTTCCCTCGGCCGCGGCGACGTACACGTGCGTGTCTTCCTTCTTCTCGTCGCTCAGCTCCGGCTCAAGGTCGAGCCGGGTCAGCGTCGAGGGCAGGACGAGGACGCGTGGGACGTCCACGCCGAAAGACACTCGGGTCATGCCCTCACCAAAGTAGGCACTCTGGCGACGGCCATTGGTGGGTCGTCCGTCATACACGAAGGAGCCGTCTACGCCGCCGCGCACGACGATGCGGCGCGGCATCGGCACCCAGCTACCTTCCATGCGGATCGAGCGGATCTTGGTGCCGTACTCGACGACCTCCAGGGAGTTACCCACAACGCCACTCGAGCGCTCCATCGAGTCCGGAATGACCAGGTCCGTCAGTGCTGTGCAGCCCGCGAAAGCGTCGTCACCGATGGTCGTGACCCCTTCGGGCAGCACGACGCGCGTGAGTGACTTGTTGTTGGCGAACGCCGAAGCACCGATCTCGACCGTACCCGCGCGCACCGTATAGTCGGTGAGCGTGTTGGCGGCCGGGGAGAGCATCAGGTGCAGGCCATCGTCCGCCTTGCGGTACAGGACATTGCGTTCGGCGGAGTACACCGCGTTGGCAGGAGCGACCGTGAGCGATGCGATCTTGCGGTCGTTATACAGGGCGGTCTCGGCGAAGGAGGTGACGCCCGAGCCGATGTGGAACGAGGTCAGGGCCGTGTTCTCCGAGAACGCCTGCTCGCCGACCGTGGTCACTGAGTCGGGCAGCGCCACCGAGGCGGGGGCGGTGCGACTAAACGCGAAGTCGCCGATCGTTGCCAGTCGTCCCAGCTCGGGGCGGAAATTGATTCCCGCCTTGGCCTTCGTGCTTTCGAAGGCGCTACCGCCCACCGCGATCGTTCCACCCAGGTCGATGCTGTCAAGCTTGTCGGCGGAGCAGAAAGCGCACACGCCCAGGGTCTCGAACTTCTCGGGGAGGGCCACCGCGGTAAGCGCGGAGAGGCGGAAGCCCTCTTCGCCGATGGAGCGCAGGGAGTCGGGAAGCGTCACACTCGTGATGGACGCCTTCTGGAAGGCGCGGTACGCGATCGCCTGAACGCCGTCCAGGACCGTGTAGGCCCCGCCTGCGTTCTTCGCCGCCGGGTAGATGATCAGCTTCGAGTGGTCCTTGGAGTACAAGACGCCGTCCACGCTGTCGAAGTTCGGGTTCGCCGGGTCGACCTCGACGCTCATGAGCGCGCTGGTCTCCGCGTAGCCGCCGGTCACCGAGGAGGCATCGACGTTCGGGCCCAGCTTGATCGAGGTGAGCGCCGAGTTGTAGTCGAATACCCCAGCTCCTATCGTCACGACGGAACGCGGCAGCTCAATAGCCTGAAGACTCGTGTTCGCGAACGCGCGGTCCGCGATCGTGGTCAGCTGGGCGGGGCGGGCCGCGTCGTCGACGAAGGCGATCGTCTTCAGCGAGCTGTAGATGAAGGCCTCCTGGCCGATCGATCGCACCGAGGCGGGGATCGTCACGTTCTCCACACTGGAGCTCGCGAAGGCCCGCTCTGCGATGGAAGTCACGGTCTCGGGGATCGTCACGTCCGTGGCGGAGCCCTTGTACTTCACAAGGACGCCTTCCTCGTTGATCTCGAAGTCGTCGGCGTCAGCCGCGCGCACGGTCACGGGGATAGTCGCGGTCTTAACCGCGCCGCCCTCGGTGGTGACGGTGGCGGTCAGCGTGCCAGAACCCGCGTGATCGCCAGCGGTCAGCGTCGCCTTGCGCGTGTCGGTGTCGGCGACAACGGTGGCCAGGTCGGCCGGCTCCACGCTCCACGTCACAGCGCGGTCCTTGAGTGAGGGCGCCAGGTACGCTTTCACGGGGGCGCTCTCACCCACCTTGACGCTCACCGCTGCCTCAGCGACCTCAATCCCCGCATCTTCGGAGATCGTACGCACGTGGACCTGCGCGCTTGCGGACAGTGTCGACTGGGAGGCGTCGGTCGCGGTAATCGTCGCGTCGCCGGCGGCCAGCGTCTGGACCTCGCCGTTGTCGTTCACGGTGGCCACGGCCTCGTTCGAGGAGGTCCACACGAGGTCGGTAACGTTGGCGCTGGCCGGCTCATAGGAGGCGCTCAGCGCAACCGTCTCGCCCGCGACGACCGAGGAAGACTCGGGTGTCACAGACAGGGAGGTCATCGGGATCGTGCGGAAGCGGATCACCTGACGCGCCTGGTTCTTGCCCCAGTCCCACGCGAAGAGGTAGGCGGTCGCCGGGTCGGAGGAATCCGCGCGGTCGATGAGGTCTGCCCACTTGATCTCGTAGTGCTTGGCGTAGGTGCCATCGGCCTGGCGGTTGGCACCCACGGCCTCCTTCTCGTCGTAGTAGTGACGCGAGGTCGGCGACTCGGAGAAGGCGATGCCCGCCAGCGGCGAGTTGTCGGCGACGTCGAAGGAGACGACGCGCGCGTCCCCCTCGCCGGTCACGACCAGGTTGGAGATGACGGGAGCCTGGGTGTCCAGGGTGAAGTCCCAGGTCATCTGCTGGGAGACGCTCGAGGGAGCGACCGAGGCCGCGTCGATCGTCAGCTTGTAGCGGCCCGCGGGCAGCTCCTTGCCGTCCTTGTCGAATCCGTCGAAGACGGGGTTGTTGCCTTCCTGGCTTTCGATGGGCTCGATCCTGCTGGCGTGATAGTTGAACAGGGACTTGCGGGCGCGCTCGAAGGTGTACTCGCGCACGACGTCGCCGGCCTCGTTCGTGTAGGTGTAGGTCACCTTCGGGGAGTTACGCAGCAGGCAGGTGCGCGGCAGGAGACGGGAGGGGGCGTCGGGCAGCGCCGAACGCGACATGATGAAGTACGCGGGGTCGACCGCGCGCACGTCGTCGATCTCCTGGCCGACGAGCGGGTTCAGCGCGCCGAGGGGCACCTCGGTCGCGGGGTTGAGCAGCGTCGAGGCGCAGGAGTGGACCGCGTTGGTCGTGCCGTCGAACCACTTGGCGTCAAAGACGGCGGGTGAGCCCCAGGAGCCGTAGAAGCCCATGTAGGGAACGGTGAGGTCGGGGGCACCATCGGCGCTCGTGAAGGTGACGGCACCGTCGATGAAGGTGCCCTTGGGGGCGTTAGCGTTCGCGTACGAGGCGAAGGCTGCCTGCGGGGTCACGGTGACACTCACGGTGGAGGTGCCCTTGGCGGGCACCGTTACGGAGCCCGCGGAGAAGGTCAGGTCGATGCCCTGCCCCGCCCAGTTCTTGGAGTGCTCGGTGAACAGGCCACCATCGACGATCTCGGAGAGTGCCTGGCCGCCCAGGGTGTAGGTGCGAGCGGTATCGGAGACGTTCGTCAGGGTGACCTGGAAGGTCCACCCGTTCGTGCCCTCACCCAGGTCGGCCTTGGGGCGCCACGGGTTTTCCGCGCCCACCACGCTGGGGTAGACGAACGTGGTCGTGGCCGCGAGCGCGTCCACCTGGCCGGCGCCCACGCGGCGCGGCGAGTAGTACGTGCCGTTGTTCTGGTCGATGTCGAGCAGCGGGTGGGCGGTGCCCATCATGAGGTTGGTGACGACCGCGGCCCGATCAGCATCCGACATCGCGGCAAAGGCCGGGTCCTCGCCCACGCGCTGGCGAACCAGGGTGGCGATGCCCGCGACCTGCGGGGTCGCCATGGACGTTCCCGACATGGAGCGGTAGGTGTTGCCCAGGACGGCGGCAACGATATTGCCGCCGGGGGCGGCGATCTCGGGCTTGAGCTTGAGGTCGGGGGTGACGCCCCACGACGTGAAGTCGGAGATCGACGGGTTGGTTGAGGCGAGCTGCAGGCCCGAGTGCGGGTTCGCGATCGTGATGGAGCCGGACTCGCTGGCCTTGATGGCCTCGATGAGGGTGTCCTTCTCCTTCTGGGTGATAGTCACGGTGGGCATCGTGTGGGTGGCCTCGATGGTAGCCACGTATGGGGTTTCCGCGACCTCGGAGTCACCGATGATGAGGGCGGCGGGCTTGGAGGCCAGCTGCGTGAGGCCCTTGACCTTGGCCTCGTGCGTCATGTCCGCGCCGGTGGCACTGTCGGAGCCGCCGCGGTCTTCCAGGACGATGACCTTCGAGAGGTCGCCGGGGTGCTCGGCCACCAGCTTGTCGAGGGCTGCCGCGTCACCAATGCCGGCGTACACGAGGGTGTAGGTTCCCTCCTCGATGTCCCTCAGGCTCGGCACGACGGCATCCTTGAGGCCGCGGGACTTGCGGTAGACGACCTTGCGATCCCCCACCGTCAGGTAGGGCAGCGCGTCCTGGTTGTTGACCGAGGCCACGGCCAGGGTCGAGCTGTAGGAAGCGGGTTCGGAGAGCGTGCCCGCGTCGGGGTCGGTCGCGTAGGGGCGATTCTTGCCACTCTTGTTGGAGTAGGCGCTCGAGTAGGAGTTGCCCGCGGCGGCGTTGACGGTCACTCCCGCGTTGGCGAGGTTCTTGTAGACCTCCGCGTACACGGTTCCGGCCTCGGTGCCCATGCCAGCGTCTTCACCCAGGGAGAGGTTGATCGAGTCTGGCCTTATGACCACGGCGTCGTCAAGGGCGGCGAGCACGGTGCTGTCCGGGATCGAGCCGTCCTTGTCGGAGGCAACCTTGGCCACGATGATCTGGGCGTTGGGGGCGGTTCCCTGCAGGTCGGCGGCGTTGGCGGCTGCGATCGCCGCGACGTGCGTGCCGTGTGAGAGGTCCTTGCTGGACACGGGAAGAACGTCCGCGTCGTTGTCGGCATAGTCGTAGACGAAGGGGATCTTCTTGTTGATGTAGGCGCCACTCTTACCGTGGGTGAGCGTGCCCGCGAGGGCTTCCACGTCGGCCTGCGTCATGCGTACGTCAGTGCCGTCCATGGAGCCGGAGAACGCCTGGTGGGTGGCTTCGATGCCGGTGTCGATGACCTCGATGACCTGTTTGTCACCCTTCTGAGCGGTCTGGTTGGCGCGCGTCATCTCCAGGGAGGAGGCGTTTTGTAGGGAGGGGTCCACTGCCTGCGCGGCCATCGTGTCGGCATCGCCCTCGACGACCATCGGCTCGTGGTGACGCTCGATGAAGGCGGCCTTGACGCCCTCGGTGGCCTTGATGGCGTCGAGGGACGAGGCAGGGGCCTCGATGGCGAAGCCGTCAAGCGCGCGGGTGTAGTCTCGCACGTCCGTCACGTCCGCGCCGGGCACGACCGCTTGGACCGAGGCTTCGATGCGGTCCTTCACTTCCTGGTGCTTGGTCGAGGAACTCAGGCCGAAGATTCGGCGGTACCACGGGATTCCGACGCTGCCTTCTCGCAGCTGGACGATGATCGTTGTCGGCGTGTCGTCGGCCGGGAAGCTATCCGCGGAGGTGGTCGGGTTCTCTTCCCCGCCCTCCTGGGGGGCTTCCGACTGCGCGCTGGCGTCTAGAGGCACGTCGCCCGACGAGGCGGGGGGATCCGACTGGGCAGCATCGGACGTCGAGTCGTTGTGCTCGGCGCCGTCTGGTGCGTCGGCCGCGAAGGACGCCGGAATGCTCACGGTGGTCATGGCGAGGGCGCCGACTGTTGCCAGCACCAGCGCCGAGATCTTTCGATGGGACATCTATGGCTCACTTGGTTGACATCTGGAAGTGGGCGTCGGTGCCGCCACGGCGGCCTCACCCAGCGTTAAGGGTAGGGTGGTCGCCCGTTACTGCAAAGATCTCGTCGGCTTTGTTCTCAGCATGCGTCAACCCCTTTACCCCGAGACTTAATCAGGGTACCATGCATCAACTTAGTGGTGCCTATATAACTATTGCATGAGGTAAGTTTCTATTCTCCTCGGCGAGGCGCCCTCGCGTCTCCGGTGTGCCACGGGAACGCAGTGAGTCCGCCGACCGGCTCGCGGACGAGGTGCCCGGGAAGTCGGTCGGCGGACTCATTCGCGCGCGGTCGAAGTATCGACCGCACGGATCACAGGATGACTGCCGTGCCCGTCGCGATCGCGGCGAGCATGCCATTGTCCGCGCCTGCGGTGAAATAGTCGACTTTCACTCCCACGACGGCGTTTGCTCCCATCGATTGGGCGCGGGCGCACATCTCGTTGACGGCGGTCGCTGCGGCGTTGCCGATCTCCTCCTCGTACTGGGAGGCGCGTCCGCCGAACATGTTCGACAGGCTCGCGCCGAAGTCCTTGAACATGTTGACGCCGGCGAACGTTTCGCCCGAGACCATCCCGATGTATTGCTTGATGGGCGCGCCTTCGACCGTTGGGGTCGTGACCACTAGCATGATCTACTCCTTCGCGTTATACGGTGAACAAGCCAACACTACCGGCCCCGGCGCCCGGCGGCCAGCAAGTTGGGGGAGGGGCGTGCCGCACCGCGAGTCACCGGAGCACCCTGGCGCCCGGTCAGTGGCGCGGTTGCCCTTGCGCAGAGGCTGCGGTTGTCGCGGGCGCGATGGGGTGTCGAATGACGGTCTTGAGCTTCTCGGGTGTAACCTTGCGCGCGTCGCTTAAGTAGATCTCGTGATGCAGGCGCGCCTCGGTGAGGTCGAGCGCGTAGCCGCGTTCTTCCATGTAGGCGTGCATGGCCTCGACGGTTGCGGGTTCGTTGTCGTAGCTGCCGACGTGCATGCATTGCACGCACGTTCCCTCGTCGATCGTCAGGTACTCGGCCGAGGAGCAGTCCAGCTTCTTCTTGCGGGTCGCCCCATCGAAGAGAGCCTCATCGAGCCATTCCGTTTCGCAAAACAACTCGCGAAGGCGCGCAACAGCGACGGCCTGCACGAGGTCGAAGTCGCTCGCATTGAAGTTTTCCGTGGAATCCCAATCCCAGATGACGACCCCGAGGGCTATCGTCGCAACCTTGAACAAAAGTCACAGTGGGAGTACGGACATCAGGGTATAGTTTCAGTAACTCTGCGTCCTCTGAAATACAACTGGGAGTGGCACGACGGCCAGAAAACTCCGATTCGCTCAACTCGCAGAGAAAAAGGCGTCGATGTCATGTGTGCCCTCGCACTCGTTCGACTCGAACGATCAGGAAACTACGACGTGGTTACCCTTGCTCACGAGATACAGACCTTGCCCCAGCCCTTGACGAGGCACACAAACTCCAGACTGCGAAGATCGAAGCCTCAAAGTGGTATGACCCTTCCGACAGACGAACATTCGGCAACATCAAAACCGATGCGCGAATCTGGACGACTTCCATGAAGCGTGACCACTTTACAGCTTCACTCGACCCCCGCGAATACCTGTAACCTCAACGACCAACTCGCTGCTCACAATCCTTGAGCGACACCATGAAGATGCACATCTACGGGCCTTGCGGACAGGACTGTCCCACCGTTCTCATCATTCACCCGATGCTGTCCTCGGCCTTGAGCATGAAGGCCGCGCTCTGCGATCACATGGGCTCCGGCCTGCGCTTTCTCGTGCCGGACCTGTCCGCCCACGGGGACGAGGCCGGGGTCCCCTACGTGGCGGCGGCGGCAGAGGCGGCGGTGATCAACGAGTGACTGACCTCCCAAGGAGTACATCGCTTGTCTCTAGGATTTGGCGCGTCGCTCGGCGGGGTCATCCTGTTCGAGCTACTGCGATTCCCGGACCTCGCATGTGACCGACTCTATATTGAAGGGGTGAGCTTCTACTCGGGCGGGCCCGTGGCCCGAGTCGGCGGGTCCATTCTCAGCCGTGTCATGGTCACGAAACACCGGAAGGCCGTGCGGGATCCCGAGGCCGGAGCACGCAAGCTCGCGCGCCTCTACGGCGAGCAGGCCGCTCACGCGATGGTCGCTAGTTTCGCCGCGATGAGCGAAGAGAGCATCCGCGCGATCGTACGCGACTGCTCGCACGTCAGCCTGCCACCCCTCTCACCCGCCATTCAGCGGCGCTGCACGTTCACGTACGGGCAGAAAGACTCAGACCTGCGACTCGCGCGGCGCGTGATTCCGCGACTCTATCCGCAGGCCAAGCTGCGCGTCTGGGCGGGGTGGGGGCACTGCGAGTACACGAGCCGCGGTTCGCTCACGTACGGGGCGATGCTGCGCAGGCTCGTCCGAGAGGGGCGTTAGCTCCCGCTGTCGCGTGGAGCAAACGGCTCACGCGGATAGGTTATGCGGATACGGATAGGTTATTCACTTGCGGATAGGATAATAAGCTATCCACATGCTCGTAACCTATCCATATGTTCGCAACCTATCCGCGTAGGCGAGCACGGAACCTCGATCCGAGATCACACTATTCCTCCACTGTCGAACAAAGTGACAGGTCAACAAAAAGCTATCGATACCCAAGTTCCAGAAACGCTCGAGGCGACTGCAGGGCATCCTCCAGAAGCCCCGCGCGGGCAAGACCCACCACTTTAGCCACAGTCCTTGCCTGACAGTTGATCGACCGCTCAGGATTATGCTCGATATCGGTGAATGCATCGAGCATCATTACCTGCTCAACGATCTCATCATCACGACAAAGAGCCGAGGCGTACAACCAGTCGTAAAAATAAGTCTTCGGCTCTAATGGGAATTCATGTGCAAAATACTTGAAACCGACGAGCTTTCCACTTTCCCTCAGTCGCCGATCTGTTTTTGCTGCACGACTCGAGACATCGAGAAGATCAACAAACGGGCCACCATGCGCAAACACCTTTGAAGCCTGGAACGCACATTCAACACTGTAACTTCCGCGTTCCGGATGCTCAATCATCAAATTGAAAGCGCTTAACTGAACTCCAAGGTCTCTTTCACTCTTGGATGAAACCTCCAGAACGCGCGACGAAGGAAACTTAGCCACATACGACGCATGCAACCTTGCAATCGAACGCCGCTTCTGCTGAATAGAAGATCCGGAAAATTGTTCAAATTCCAGAGACAATTCCGAAACATACGGACTCTCAGAGCCAGGCACAAACACCAGCCTACGAGCCATGACGAGCCACCTTCTCACTCAACACGGTATCCAAACAATCAAGGAAGGCAAAAATGCTCAAACTCTCGAGAACTTTCACTTTCCACTGACTACAAATTCTTTCATACTTATTCAAACTGCGCAACATTGCGCGCTCATTTTAGGAAATTATCCTTCTCGAACAAATCGCTCGTTCCACTGCAAAGCCAGCCTGATATCAGACTCTACTATTGCCCTCTCGCACGTCCACGATAGGCCAGCGCGCCGAGGCCGTGGGCCGCGAAGCCGAGCAGGCTATAGCCCACCCCGTAGATGAGGGCACTGTCGTTGAGGAACAGGTACATCGGCGCCAAGAAACATACGAAGGGAGCGAGCAGCCACAGGAAGCTGAAGCCCTCCTTCACGCCATCCCAGGCGCCGAAAACCATCGCGAGGATCGGCAGGATCGCGAGCAAGATCAGGAAGACGAGGCTCTTCACGATCTCCATCGAGTCCGAGACACGCGAGAGACTAAACCACGCCGCCGGCACCAGCAGGTAGATGCCGAAGAGCACGGCGATACGAATCCACGTTGATCTAGTCGCCCACCTCATGAATCAATGATACGTGAATGATCAGAAAGAAAATGGGATTCGACACCCATGTGGATCCAGTGACATGACTATGCGTCGATGGAGCCAGCACCAAGGCTGGACCCCATCGACGCGTTGACTGCACACCCCTCAGCGTCCCCACGAGGAGACAGCCTCGGGCAACTAGCTATCCGCAGAAGCTGCCAAATAGGCCGCGCTTCTTCCGGGCGGCGGCATACTCCTCGTCGGTGTGCTCCTTATTGCACCACTGTTCGTCGGGCACCCGGGCCTTCACCGAGTCGATGTGCTTGCCGCAGCCCTTCCAGGTGGTCTTTCCGCATACCTCGCAGGTGGTGGGTCGACACATTGTTTTCTCCTTGTGGTGTTGTGCCTCGGATCCGTTGCGGATTCGTTGCGCATTGATAAGTGTTCTATTCGTGATAGTGGATCTATCGACGCTTTAGGTCAGGCGGAGGAAAAGCTGCTCAAGCTCCTCCATCGTCACCCTGTCCGCAGCCACGAACGATTCCGTTCGCGCCGACAGAGGGTCGGCCTCGTTCCGTGAGCCGACAACCTCCTGCGCACACTGCGACATGATCGTCGCAACCGCGAGGTAGCTGGCTCGTTTCATCGCGGAGTTAACGGCCGCGAACTGAGTCAAGACCTCCCGGCAGTTACCGTCCCCGCTTTCCAGCTGCTCGATGAGAGCGTCGAGTTGGCCGCGGGCGCGTTTGAGGCGATTGACGATCTGTGCTTGCGTTGCCATGCGCTAGCGGTCCCCTTCCGCGGCGAGCACGGTCTCGGCCCTCTCGCCGAGCCACGCCCGCAGCGTCTGGATACCGCCCGACAGCATGGTCACGTTGAAGCCTGCCGCGCGCACGATGCGGTAGCCAATCCAGGAGCGCACGCCGGCGGCGCACATGACGACGAATGGCCGGTCGCCGATCTCCTCGTCGACCCAGGCTTGCACCTCGTCGAGGCGGTCGCGCAGCTGCGTGTGCGGAATGTTCAGGGAGTTGGGCATGTGACCCTGCGCATACTCGGCCGGCGTGCGCACGTCCAGCACCGGCATGTCCTCGGTGAGCTCGTTTGGTCCGGTCAGTGCCAGCTGCCCGGTCAGCACGTTGTGGGCGACCATGCCGGTCTGGTTCACCGGGTCCTTGGCTTGGCCGTACGGCGGCGCGTACGCCAGATCCAGGTCCATGAGATCGGGGGCTGCGAGGCGAGCCCGCATCGCCGTCGCAATGACGTCGATCCTGCGGTCCACGCCTTCGACGCCGACCGCTTGCGCGCCGAGAATCTGCCCGTCGGTGCCGACGTGCATGAGGATGTGCACGGGCTGGGCACCGGGGAAATAGCCCGCGTGCTGGTTGGCGTGCGTGTGCACCGTGAAGTACTCGGCGCCCGCAGCGTCCAGGGTCGCGCGGTTGGCACCGGTCATGGCGGCGGTGAGACCGCCCACCCGGACGATAGCGGTGCCCTGGGGGCTCGGGATAGGTCGGGCGGTGGCCTCGCCGCATTCGGCGTCGGCGATCGCGTCGGCGATGAGGCGTCCGCCGCGGTTCGCGGGACCGGCCAGTGCAACTGGATGGTCCTGGTCACAGCCGATCGTACCGTCGCCGATCGCGTAGATGTCGTCGGCGCTGGTGCGACCGTGATCGTCGATGACGACGTAGCCCCGGCTGGTCTGGATGCCAGCCGCCTGGGCGACCGCGGTGTCGGGGCGGACGCCGACGGACAGGACGATGACGTCGGCGTGCAGGACGGTGCCGTCGGAGAGGGTCACGACATCGTTGTTGTCAGCGTGGGCGATGGCCTGGGCGGCGACGCCCGTGTGGACGTGCACGCCCAGGTTTCGCAGCTCTTGGGTGACCAGCGTTGCCATCTCGACCTCGAGCGGCGGCAGGACGTGCTCGGCGAGCTCGACGAGGTGGGTTTCGAAACCACGAGCGGCGAGGGCCTCGGCGGCCTCGATACCGATGAAGCCGGCACCGAGCACGATGGCGCGGCTACCCGAGGCTTCGCGCAGGGCGAGAGCATCATCAACCGTGCGCAGGGTGTGCACACGCGGGGAGTCGAGGCCGTCGATCGGCGGACGTGCGGCGAGCGCGCCGGGAGAGAGGATCAGGTAGTCGTAGGAAAGCGTGTAGGTGTTGCCCGCGCCCGTGTCGGCGACCGCGACGCAGTGGTTATCGGGGTCGATCTCCGTGACCTCGGAGTTGATGCGCACGTCCAGATTGAGCGCGGCCTTGAGGGTTTGCGGGGTGTGGAGGAGGAGCTTGGCGGGGTCTTCGATCTCGCCACCGACGTAGTACGGGAGCCCACAGTTCGCGAATGACACGTACTTGCTGCGTTCCAACACGATGATCTCGGCACCCTCGTCGCGCCTGCGCAGGCGCGCCGCCGCGCTCATGCCGCCCGCGACCCCTCCGACGACCACTACTCGCATGTTCGGCTCACTTTCTATTTCTGTCTCCGACGGCGAGCGTCCCCGCCGCGACACGATTGATAATACCCCCAGGGGTATCAGGAGGCAATGGTAACTCCGCGCCCAACCATCACGACATCGCGCCTCAGCACAGAAGACCGGTAGCGTCCCGCATAGTGGTGTAACCGTGTGGTGGTCGGCCTGTTGCTTGTTATGGGTGCGGTCACCGTGTGATCCTTCGAGAAAGCTCTCTACTTCTGACTCGAAACGATGTGGAGGCACAACGATGACCTCTCCTCGCGTTATCGACCCCGCTGGCGTGCCCGGCGGGGCAGCGGGCGGCGATCGTCGCAGGGACGCGGCGCATCCGGAAGTTGAGCACAAACGCGAGGAGGGGGTCTCGACCCATGGCGCAACATGTATTTTTGACGCATAGTATTCCTCGTCGGCACGAGGAGGAATATTATGCCCAACAAGGACATGATTGCAGTTATCCAGCGCGCAGCTGAAGCTCTCTCCCCCGCCATGTGGTCCGCGCATGGGGCAGCGCTTCAGGACGCCGATTCACGTATGCGCGGCCTCGCGCACGAGAGATACCCTGCGCTGCGTCCGCTCGTCGCGCGCGAGTCTGCGTGAGCTCCTGATGGCCGATGAGATTCTTCCTCCGGGGTGGCGCATTGCCGGTAGGCCGCAGCAGATGGCGCAACTGATCATAGAGTCGGACGATGTCACTGCGCGATTCTTGAAGGAGTCGCCGACGGTTTTCCCCGGCGGGGTTCCAGCTGCGGGCAGGAATGGGGCGCGACAAGCCTTTTGGCAACCCTCTCTCCTTGAGGTCGACAGTCCGATACCTCAGCTGAATCTTCTGCTCCTGTGGGACTACAACACCCCTGGCCACGCGGATGATGGTTTCACCCTGCGCCTGGTTCACCCAAAGGGGCAGGGTAGGTACCTGGGCAAGACTCCTATCGATGCAAGCATTCCCCTGAGCGAGGACCTCAACTGGCTGAGTTCCTTGCGGTTCACTGATGCGCAAGAGAACGCGCAGGAGGACTTCTTCGCGCAGATTGACGCCGACGAGGCTGAGGGACATGGCTTCGCGGGCTAACTACTACGGTGGGCGCCTGGGGGTTCTCCTTGCCCTGGAGGGGATAACGCAGGCACAGGTAGCCGAGCGGCTTGGAGTATCGCAGGGAGCTGTCTCGAAGGTCATCCACGGCGTATCACCGCTTTCCGAGGACCTGGCTGTTCGGCTCGCTGCTGAATTCACCGTTCCCCTCTCATTCTTTGCGCGCGCGCCGCGCGCATCAGACGCTGCTGCGGTGACGTTCCGCAAGAAGGCGTCGACGAGGGCCTTTGAGGAGCGTAGGATCGGGGTGCTCGCGCAGCTTGCGGGGGACCTGTGGCGCGCAGCGTCGCAGCGTTCGGGATACTATCCGTTCACACCTCCCGACGTGCTGGACATGGATGCGGACGACGCAGCCACGGCGGTCCGTGAGGCCGCAGGATTAGGAGCGGACACCCCGGTCGCATCGATGACTCGCATGGTGGAGCGTATGGGTGTTGCGGTCGTCGCAAACCTGGACCCACAGCGTTCCTATGGAACGACAATGGCGGGCGTATCGCGCCCCTCTGCCAGTGAGAATCGGCCCGTGATAGCAACCTTGGGGCCCGAGCGGGGCGACGTACAGCGCATGACGATCGCCCACGAACTCGCGCATCTGCTCTTCGACCACGACCTGGCGACCCCTCCTCGTGCGAGGTCGCCACGTGAACGCATGGCCTTCGAATTCGCGGGAGCGCTCCTCCTGCCAGCGGCACCCATGCGCGCGTCAATTGGCGAGCGGTCGACGATTCCCGACTACATGCGCCTCAAGGCACGATTCGGGGTGTCACTCATGACCATCGTGAAGCGCGCCGAAGGGCTACACCTGATCTCGCCCGGGCGCGCGAAGAGCATGTACGGACAGATCAACGCGCGCGGCTGGCGACTCAACGAACCCGTTGACGTCCCCGTCGAAAGGCCCTCACTCCTCACGCAGGCAACCGAACGCGCCTGGCCGGGCACCCCTCTCAAACGAGTCAGCGAAGCAACAGGCGTACCCACCACGCTTATCACCGCCTGGACAGGCACCAACTCCAACGCAGCCCACCAGCAGCAGGGCGCCGAGGTCATCAACCTCGCCGCTAGACGAGCACTGCTCTCAACTACCTCACGATGACCCACCCCAAACCAAACTCCCGCGAGCCCCACATGGACGCTCGCGGGAGTCTCTTTGCGCTGGGCGCATGAAAAGCGCCCGTTTGAGGTGCGTTTTCGGCTGCTTAGGAACGGAATCGTGTCTGAGCACGGCGCTGCCAGGCCTCGACAACCCCGCCGGGCAGGTCGATCTCCTCGGCGACGAGAGCCGGGCACGGCCCGACGAGACTGCCGGCGCGTGGGTACAGGCCCGGGGCAATGAACCGGCGGGCGACGCAGACACGACCTGCGCCGCAAACACCGCGATCGCGCCACCAGACGGAGCACGCGCATTCATTGCCGTGCCTCCACGCTCTCAATCTGAGGAATACACTCCACTGTTCGCTCGGTGTTGTTCTCCAGCTTTGAGCCGCGAGGCGCACCGTACCGTGGACGGTACTCTCAGCGCAACCGTGCACCCTCCCACGCATCGGAGCGAACCAGCACCACCGCCAAGCCAGCGAGTACCAGGCCGGGAACAAGCAACCACTCGGGCCAGCCCCCTTGGTTCTCGAGGCCGCGCATACCCAGCCCCTTCACAAGGCCGAACGCCAAGGCCAGGCCACCATTCAACGATCGTCACAGCCACAAAGACCGACGGGACGTGATATCCTTCTTCACGAGCAACCTTTTCGCCTGCTCTCGCGCCCCCGCGTTGCAAACGCTGGGGCGCATCTCTTTACCTTGTTCGCCGACGAACGTCATTGGGTTAAGGGTCAAAATGTGTGTCTGGCTCGGCGTGTCGCGGGGGTTAGATTTGGGGGTTAAGGGTCAAAATGTGTGTCTGGCTCGGCGTGTCGCGGGGGTTAGATTTGG
>ERZ773005.438-NODE-438-length-33268-cov-14.356939_pt1 | contig 33268 bp, 19 predicted proteins | sample MGYA00580666_ERZ773005 | MGnify/ENA primary metagenome ERZ773005 (study PRJEB29015, sample SAMEA2737999) | human oral metagenome | biome: human oral; feature: human-associated habitat; material: dental | place: China | collected 2061 ...
ATGTTAAAAGAGGTTATGTGCCTGACGGATCTGGAGTATGGTACAACTCTGAGGTACTTGAACAGTATGTTGAGTGTTGCAACGACGATTCGCTTGTTCTGTATATGAGCAAAAAGCTACGTTAGAAATTTAGTGCGTAGTGCCGGTTACCGAATTATATAAAAAGTTAAAAATATAAGTTTCAATTTGGAGGATGCTATCAGTATAAAGGTGCAATTTAACTGGTAGTAAATATACTTTATGAAATTTACTAGCTTTCTGTTCGAAAAGGAGCAGCAATGATAAATAGACAGTCTCTTGATGAAATCCTTGTTCAGTACAAAGAGAATTTTTCTTCTCATTGGAAGGAAGAAAAATATAAGTGGGAAGCAATTAAATGCTTTCAGGATAATTGGGATATCAATGCTCAGGATTTTCCTGCGATGTTGAGTAAGTCACTATCAAAGACAGATAATCTTTTAACTACCTCTTATGATTTTTCTCGTAAGATGATTGAGTTTTATGCTGAACAGGATGCAGAAGAAGTTCGTAGTATGTTTATGCAACTTTATGACGAGAATATCGATCTAGTTGAGCGTATTAACGGATTTATGGCAAAGTCGGATAAGTTGCTGGATGTATATGGGCCTGAAGGAAAGCAGCATTATCAAAAAGAGGGAACCATCACAACTTACCTTTGGCTTAGATATCCAGATATATATTACATATATAAGTTTAGACAAGTAAAAGCTTTATCGGATAGGTTAGAGAGCAATTACGAGTTTAAGCAGGGGGCATCTACAACTAATATAAGGACGTATACGAAATTTTATAATGAAGTTAGAGATGTAATTTCTGAAGATTCCGAACTCATTAAGATGTTTACCTCTGCTTTAACAGAAGATTGCTATCCCGATCCTAATTTTGTGACTCTAACGGCTGATATTGCGTATTTCTCAAAGGATTATAAAGAGATTCCTCCAATTCCACCTGAAGATATTAAATTGTTTTGTATTCCTCCATATAACAAGGGAAAATTCTTGGAGGAAGTATTTATGTCGGAGGAGAAGTATGACAAACTCGCGGCTGTCTTGTTGAATAAAAAGAACATCATTTTGCAAGGAGCGCCAGGAGTTGGAAAGACCTTCTCGGCAAAAAGACTTGCGTATTCGCTGATAGGTGCAGTGAATGAGGATGCTATTGAGTTTGTTCAATTCCATCAGAATTATTCATACGAAGACTTCATGATGGGTTACAAGCCCAGTGGGACAAGCTTTGAGCTCAAAAAGGGAGTGTTCTATCGTTTTTGTAAGAAGGCAGAGGCGGATCCGGAGTCAAAGTATTTCTTTATTATTGACGAGATTAATCGTGGCAATTTGAGCAAGATTTTCGGCGAGCTTTTGATGTTGATTGAAAACGGTTATCGAGGTAAATCGGCTACACTTGCGTACAATGACGAGGAGTTTTCGGTTCCTGAGAACCTTTATATCATTGGAATGATGAACACGGCAGATAGAAGTCTAGCGATGATTGACTATGCTCTGCGTCGTCGCTTTAGCTTCTTTGAGATGGAACCTGGCTTTGAAACGGAAGGTTTTATTCAGTACCAGCGGTCGCTTAATAATGAAACCTTCAATGATCTTCTTGTCAAAGTAATTGAACTGAACGCGGAGATTGCGCTGGATAGGTCGCTGGGTAGGGGCTTTTGTATTGGTCACAGCTATTTCTGCGGTCGCGATGAGCTGAGCTGCAATGATGAATGGATGCAGGAGGTTGTGGATTACGACATTTTGCCGATGCTGAGCGAGTATTGGTTTGACGAACAGGAGAAATACCAGCGCTGGGAGAACATCCTTCATGGAGTGTTTCAATGACCGAAGATAGGCATATTTTCATAAAAAATATTTACTATATGCTGTCGTATACCTTCACTACGCTGCGGGAATCTGTGTATGAGGACGTGCAGAAGGAGTCGTTTGACTCGATTTACAACTTGTTTGCGGCCATCTTGTCCAAGGGAATTGGTTTGCAGCTTAAGCAAGGTTTATACCGCGAGTACGTGAATTGCGTTGAGGACCTGGCGGTTGTTCGAGGCAAGATTGATATGTCGGGGACCATTAGGAATCGCCTTGCTCGTCGCGTACAAGTTACCTGTGATTTTGATGAACTCTCGCAGAACAATCTGTTTAATCAAATTCTGAAATCCGTTGCTTTGTTGCTGCTTAAACAAAAGGATGTTTCGGCGCAATATAAGGTTGCGCTTAAGCGAGAATTGCTTTTCTTTGCTGACATTGATGAGGTTCATTTGAAACAGGTCCGTTGGGCGGATATTCGTTTCCAGCGCAATAATCGCACGTATCAATTGCTACTTTCAATTTGTCAGCTGCTGGTTGAAGGCATGCTTATGACCACCGAAGATGGTGAGTATCGCTTGGCAAGCTTTATTGACGAGCAGAAAATGCATAAGTTGTACGAGAAGTTCATTCTTGAGTATTACGTGCAAGAGTTTGCCCAGTATGTGAAGGGTTTTTCTGCTAGGGCATCGCAAATTCCTTGGGATTTGGATGATGGTTACATTGGGCTTTTACCGGACATGCAGACGGATATCACGCTCTCGTATAGTGATCAGATTTTGATTATTGATGCGAAGTATTATCAGCATTCGCTCCAGGAAAATTTTGGTATGCATAAGGTGCATTCGGGTAATTTGTATCAGATTTATACGTATGTAAAGAACAAAGAAGCCCAGGTAAAAGATGCTGATCGAAAGGTTTCGGGTATGCTTTTGTACGCGCGAACAAATGAACTGCTTGTCCCTGACGACGTGTACCACATAAGTGGTAACAAGATTTCTGTCCAGACGCTTGATTTGAACAAGGAGTTCTCGTTCATTTCGGCGCAGCTTGATCGTATTGTGGAAGACCAGTTTGGGATAGAAAAAAGAGCCTCGTAGGAGGCTCTTTTAGGTGTGGTGAGCGCCGGTAAAACAGTCGCTACGTAAAAGTTTTGCGGGGTTGGGACTCGCGGTGTTTGCGAGCGTGGCTTGGCGTATAGTTATAAAGTTATAAGAAGAAATATTGGCGTGATACAAGGCGTTTTTACGCCGAGAAGAGTGTTTATGCTTGCTATAAAAAATGATACGAGCGTGGTGCTTGCGATTGATACGTCAACGGATATGTTGGCGTGTACGGTCGCGCGTCTGACCAGGCGTGATGTCGGTGCTGCGGGTGCGGATGGCACAACGAGCGTTGTGGGCGCTGCGAGTACGGTAGCAGTAGACGGCGGGTTCAACGTTGAGGTGCTGGCGTCAACGGATCATCTGTGCCGTCGTCAGGCAAACGTTGAGCTTGTGGGTTCGGTCCAGGAAGCGCTCAAAGCTGCTGTCCTGACTGTGGCAGACGTTGACACCGTTATCGCAGGTAGAGGACCTGGTTCGTTCACGGGTGTTCGCATTGGCGTGGCAACTGCAAAGGGTATTGCATGTGGCTCTGGTCTGCCACTTTATGGAGCAAGCGCACTTGATGCCATGGCATTCAGCGCGTGGAAGGCGGGCGTGCGTGGCACCGTTGGCGTTGTTGCAGATGCTATGCGTGGCGAGGTCTATCCGGGCATCTACCTGCTGGACGACGCTGGAGCACATAGAACCTTCCCGATGGAGACCGTCCTCAAGGCAGATGCTTGTGTAGAGGAGTGGTCGAGCAGGACTGATAAGGACCAGCTCACGCTCACAGGTAATGGTTTAGTGAAGTACCGTGAGCGTTTTGAGCGTGCGGGTTTCTCGACATATACCGATGAAGCAACGTGGTTCCCAACAGGGGAAGGCCTGGTACGCGCGGTGTGTATGCCCGAGTATCAGCAGGCGGGCATGGGTGATCCGGCGTTGGTGCTGCCCATTTATACGCGACTTTCGGATGCGGAAGAATCGGAGCGCAAGCGTTTGGGCCTAAAGGAGCCGGCAACGGTGGCTCTGACCGGCGTGGATGATGCGCTGGCTAATATTCACCTGCAGCTTCGTCCAATGACGGTGAACGATCTGGATCAGGTGGCGGAGCTTGAGGCGGCAACGTATGCGGATGCTGCACATTCTGCCTGGTCAAAGCAGACATTCTATGATGAGCTTTCGGACGTTGGGCGCAGCTGGTGGTTGGCTCACGACCGCGGAACGGTTATTGGTTTTGCGGGCGGTCGTTTGGCGGGAGCTGAGTTTGAGGTGGAAGAAGTGGTGGTCACGCCTGAGCGTCGCCGCCAGGGAATTGCATCCAGGCTGGTAGAACGCGTGGCGTACGATGCTCAGATGCTGGGTGCATCTGCGATTACCCTTGAGGTGGAGGAAGATAACGCTCCGGCTCAGGGCGCATATAGCAAGCTGGGATTTACTGAGGTTGGTCGTCGTCCGGGGTATTACGGTCCGGATTGTGCAGCGCTATTGATGACGGCGCAGCTACCTCTGGCGGTTGGCTCTGGTTTTGAGGCCAGGAATCCTGAACCTCACGCATCGGTGCGTCCGTGGCCTATTGTTGCAGGTGAGCGCTCTGAAGAGACGCTTACAGCACTCCGTGAAGCGGGGGATTTGATTCTCAGCTTGGAGTCGTCTTGTGACGAGACGGCCATGTGCATCATGGATTCTCACGGTGTGGTCTGTGCAAATGTTGTTGCAACGCAAATTGATTTCCACGCCCGCTTTGGCGGCGTCGTGCCCGAGATTGCTTCTCGCAAGCATACCGAGGCTATTGTGGGTCTCTTCGAGGAGACCATGGCTCGTGCGGGTGCTCACTTTGGATGTGACACGTTGGTGTCGTCTGACCTGGCTGCCGTTGGTGTTACCGCAGGACCTGGTCTTGTTGGTGCGCTCGTTGTGGGTGTGGCGTTTGCCAAGGGCTTCTGCGTGGCTACTGACCTGCCACTTATTCCCGTTCATCACCTGGAAGGTCATCTGCTGGCCAACCTGTTTGAGACGCCAGACCTGGAGCCACCGTTTGTGGCAAGTTTGGTCTCGGGTGGCAATACTATGCTGGTACACGTGCGTGCCTGGGGAGATTACGTGGTCCTGGGTTCCACTATTGACGACGCCGTGGGCGAGGCCTTTGACAAGGTTGCTAAGGCGCTTGGTCTGGGCTATCCAGGCGGTCCGGTAATCAGTAAACTTGCAGCTCAGGGTAATCCTAAAGCTATTCACTTTCCGCGCGCGATGATGCACAGTGGCGATTATTCCTTTAGTCTCTCGGGCTTAAAGACTGCCGTTATCACCTACATTGAGGGCGAGAATCGCGCTGGTAGAGCTATCAACCTGCCTGACCTAGCTGCTTCGTTTGAGCAAGCGGTTATTGACGTTCAGGTTGCAAAGGCTAAAACTGCTGTTGAGGAGACGGGCGTCTCTGATTTTTGCGTGGGCGGCGGCGTTGCTGCAAATCCTGCGCTTAGAGCTGCATATAAAGAAACCTTTGGTAAGATGGGCGTTCGAGTGACAGTGCCCCCGATGTCGGTTTGTGGCGACAACGCCGCAATGATTGCTGTGGGCGCGCTTCGTAGCTACCGTACGCAGGGTTTCTCGCCATTGACCTTGGATGCAAACCCCAACGCGCAGCTGGGAACGTGGTCGTCGGATGTGGCACCTGTTGTCCCAAGCGGCATGTAAGGAGACCATTGTGCAAGACGGATTTATCAAAGTTGCAAGTATTACGCCGCGCGTCCGCGTTGCCGACGTTGCGTTCAACGTGGAGAGCTGCCTGGCTGCTATTGAAGAAGCTGCAGGTAATCGTGGCGCTAAGGTGGTCGTGTTGCCCGAGCTCTGCATTACGGGCTACACCTGCGAGGATCTGTTCTGGCAGGATGCTCTCCTAGACGCTGCCGAGCGCGGACTGGTTTCTATTGCTGCTCGTACGGCTGACGTTGACGCGTTGCTGCTGCTAGGCTTGCCCGTTCGTGTAGCTGGCAAGCTCTACAATTGCGCTGCTGTTCTTTTTAGGGGAGAGCTTTTGGGCCTGGTTCCCAAGCGTTATGTGCCCATGTACAACGAGTTTTACGAGGGCCGTCACTTTGTTTCTGGCCCCAAGACCGTTACCAGTGTGGACTTTGGCCTGTTGGGCGAGGTGCCGTTTGGTACTAACCAGCTGTTTGCGTGTGACACCATCCCTGAGCTGGTCGTGGGTGCGGAGATTTGCGAGGACCTTTGGGTGCCCATGCCACCTTCAAACTCACACGCCGTTGCCGGCGCTACGCTAATCTGCAACTTGTCTGCGTCGCCCGCGCTGGCTGGTAAGTCCGCGTATCGTCGTCAGCTGGTTGCGCAGCAGAGCGCGCGCCTGATTTGCGGCTACGCTTACGCTAGTGCAGGCGAAGGCGAGTCTACGACTGATTTGGTTTTCTCGGGTCATAATCTTGTTGTCGAGAATGGCCGTGTGCTTGCCGACTCTGGCGTATTTGGCGAGGGTATTGCGGTATCTGAGATTGACGTGTTGTCGCTGGCGGCTGACCGTAGACGCATCTCGACGTTTGAGGTTGCTCCGTCGCCAGAGGATTACAAACACCTGACCACGTATTTCTCGCTGGAGTTTGACGGCGATGGTGAGGATAGCGCGCACGATACTGCAGGTTGCGGCCACGACGGTGAGGGAAGCGAGATTTTGGTGTGCACACCGCTGACCAGGTACGTTGACCCGCATCCGTTTGTGCCCGCGATGGACGACGCGCGCGCAACACGTTGCGAGGAGATCCTGTCAATTCAGGCTCACGGTTTGGCTTCGAGGCTAGCACACACTGGCTCTGACCACGCAGTTATTGGCATTTCGGGCGGGCTTGACTCTACGTTGGCTCTTCTCGTCACCGTACGAGCTTTTGACCAGCTTGGATATGACCGCTCAGGCATTGTTGCTGTGACAATGCCAGGATTTGGCACCACAGACCGTACGTACACTAACGCTATTGAGCTGGTGCAGTCGCTTGGTGCTGACCTGCGTGAGATTTCCATTGTTGATTCTGTGTTGCAACACTTTGCTGACATTGATCATGACCAGGACGTTCACGATGTTGTGTACGAAAACGCACAGGCTCGTGAGCGCACGCAGATTCTGATGGACGTTGCCAACCAAGTGGGTGGCATGGTCATTGGCACAGGTGACCTCTCCGAGTTGGCGCTTGGTTGGGCAACGTACAACGGTGACCAGATGTCCATGTACGGCGTAAACGCTTCGGTGCCAAAAACACTGGTCAGATATCTTGTTGATTACTGCGCCGACACGTATGAGGAGCAGGGCGAGGATGAGATTGCTCACGTTTTGCGCGACGTTTTAGATACGCCAGTTTCTCCTGAGTTGTTGCCATCTGCGGCAGACGGTTCTATTGAGCAGAAGACGGAGGACCTCGTTGGTCCTTACGAGCTGCACGATTTCTTCTTGTTCCATGTGCTTCGTCACGGAAGCGGCCCATTAAAGGTTTTGCGTCTTGCCGAGTGTGCATTTGGTACAGATACTGACCAGGAGGTTTACGACCACGAGACCATCGTGCATTGGCTGAAGGTGTTCTACCGTCGCTTCTTCTCGCAGCAGTTTAAGCGCTCGGCAATGCCCGACGGACCAAAGGTTGGCTCGGTTTCACTTTCTCCACGCGGTGATTTACGCATGCCATCCGACGCTTCTAGTTCGCTTTGGCTTTCTGAACTGGAGAGCTTGGACGCGTAAGCATCTAGTACCTAGACGATTACCTCTTGTAATTACACTTTAGATGCCCGTTTAGCGGCACCAGTTATAACTTGCTTGCGCCCTAACCATTCGCATATAACCGCTGACGGTCTATACTGCACGCCCGCAGAAAATCTAAGTCGGTTTTGTAAGATTTTCGCAATACTTTGTATAAATTGTTTTTCTGTGTGGAATAACTAATAGCGTTGGAAAAGGGCGCTTGACGCCAATATCGGGCTTGGCCCGAAAGGGAGGTTTTCATTATGAATTTGAAGCCACTTGGAGATCGTGTTTTGGTAAAGCCTGCTCCAAAAGAGGAGAAGACATCTTCTGGTCTCTACATTGCATCCGCAGCTCAGGAGCTCCCTCAGCGCGGTGAGGTTCTTGCAGTTGGAACTGGCAAGCTTGATCAGAATGGCAATCGCATCGCTCTCGATGTCAAAGTTGGTGACCAGGTATTTTATGGCAAGTTCGGCGGTACTGAGGTCAAGGTAGACGGTGAGGAACTCCTGCTTCTTCGCGCTGACGACATTCTTGCAGTTCTCGAGGACTAGTCGCTTGCAGCTTGTTCGCATGTTTTGTTCACGTGTAAATTCAGCTATTTTGGAGGAATACTATGGCTAAAGATATCGATTTTGGCACCGACGCTCGTGCCAAGCTTGCTAAGGGCGTAAACACCCTGGCAGATGCCGTAACCACCACCCTTGGACCTAAGGGTCGCTACGTTGCACTGCAGCGTTCTTATGGTGCACCAACTATTACCAACGACGGCGTTTCCGTTGCTCGCGAGATTGAGCTTAAGGACCCAGTAGAGAACATGGGTGCACAGCTGGTCAAAGAGGTTGCAACCAAGACTAACGATACTGTCGGCGATGGTACCACCACCGCAACCCTGCTTGCACAGGTTATTGTTAACGAGGGTCTTCGTAACGTTGCAGCTGGTGCAAATCCAATTGCAATTCGCCGCGGCATCGACAAGGCTGTTGAGGCTGTTGTCTCCCAGATGAAGGGTATTGCTAAGGAGGTCTCAACCAAGCAGCAGATTGCTTCCGTTGGTACCATTTCTGCAGGTGACCCTGTCATTGGTGGCAAGATTTCCGATGCTATGGACGTTGTCGGCAAGGATGGTGTTATTACCGTTGAGGAGTCTCAGACCTTTGGTATTGATATCGATACCGTTGAGGGTATGCAGTTTGACAAGGGCTATGTTTCCCCTTACTTCGCAACTAACAATGAGACTCTCACCGCTGAGCTGGACAATCCTTACATTCTGATGACCGACAGCAAGATTTCCTCCATCCAGGACATCCTGCCTATCCTTGAGGCCGTCCAGAAGCAGGGTGCACCTCTGCTCATTATGGCTGAGGACGTTGACGGCGAGGCTCTGACTACCCTCATCCTTAACAAGCTTCGTGGCGTTCTGAACGTCTGCGCAATTAAGGCTCCTGCATACGGCGACCGTCGTAAGCGTATGCTTGAGGACATTGCTGTTCTCACCGGCGGACAGGCAGTCATCAAGGAACTTGGTGTTAACCTCAATGAGATTACTGCTGACATGCTTGGTCGCGCTAAGTCTGTCAAGGTTACCAAGGAGACCACTACTATCGTTGGTGGCGCTGGCTCCAAGGATGCAATTGACGAGCGCATTGCTCAGATTAAGGCTGAGATTGACAACACCACTTCTGACTTTGATCGCGAGAAGCTCCAGGAGCGTCTTGCTAAGCTTGCTGGTGGCGTTGCTGTCATCAAGGTTGGTGCAGCTACTGAGGTTGAGCTCAAGGAGATTAAGCACCGCATTGAGGATGCACTTCAGGCAACTCGCGCAGCTGTCGAGGAGGGTATTGTTGCAGGTGGCGGCGTTTCCTTCCTGGCTGCATCTTCTGTTTTGGATAGCGTTCAGACCTCTGATGCAGACGAGAAGATTGGCGTTGAAATCATCCGCAAGGCACTTGAGGCTCCAGTTCGCACCATCGCTAACAATGCTGGTTTTGAGGGCAGCGTAGTTGTCGAGAAGATCAAGGCACTCCCAGCAGGTCAGGGTCTTGATTCTGCAACAGGTCAGTATGGCGACATGATTGAGATGGGCGTTCTTGACCCAGTTAAGGTCACCCGCACCACGCTTCAGAATGCAGCTTCCGTTGCATCCCTCATCCTCATCACTGAGGCAACTGTTTCCGAGATGCCAAAGGACACTACTATCGAGGAGTCCATTTCTCGCGCAGCTGCTCAGGGCGGCCAGGGCGGCATGTACTAATCTGAATCTTCGGGTTATTTCAATCGGGTCCAGCTTTTTGCTGGGCCCGATTTTTTTACCGCTACAATTACCTGGTGAGAAGATCGGTTTTGTCGCAGGCGAGAAACCCGTCTTGTCGCAGAAAAAAGATTGTCTTCCTGCAAATATAACGCTTACCCGCTTAGCAGCCATTAATTGAAATCGTATGAATGTGGCGTCATTTGAGCGGAATTATTGGTCGTCACAGGTTAAAATGTTTATTTGCGATTGTGACTGCGGCTGCTCGGTTGGTCTGCCCGGACAGCTCGCACATTTGAACCATCGCCACGCACCAAAGGAGAGGAGGCACCATGGCTCAAAATCAAAATCATAACGAGGAGCGAGATTTTCTCGACGACCTTATTGATATCCAGGATTCTCTGCGGGTGCTTTCCAATCCGCTTGACGCGCTGATGGGAAGCCTGTCTGTTGATCCAAACACAGACAAGCCGTTTGAGCCGATGGACTACAAAGAAATCCCCTGGTCAAACGCTAACCGTTGCCTGAGATGCGCCTCCGGAAAATCTGAGGCATGCTCTCGCTGTCTTGATATTTGCCCAGCTAATTGCATTGATATCCATAATCAGTCTGTTCGTATTGACGATGAAGCTTGTCTCCAGTGTGGTCTTTGTGTTGCTGCATGTCCAACCGAGACGTTCAATACGCGTCGTCATACTTCCCGCATGTTGTATGACCAGGTGGCTCGCGCAGCTTCGGCATACGAGCAGTGCTACATTACCTGTACACGTGCGCTGGGGAGAAAACCTGAGGGCAACGAGATTTGTTTGCCCTGCGTGGGTATGCTCTCCGCTGATATCTGGTTCTCGATCCTTACAGACTTTGACAACGTAAGTGTTTACCTGCCGCTAGGCGTTTGTGATCGTTGTCGCACCACCACTGGTGAGGAAGCATATTCTGAAGCCATCGCCACTGCTGAGGAGTGGACGGGTGCCACGGTTGGCCTTGAGGTTGACGGCAACAACCTCAATCACAACTTTACGCGCGCCTACATTCGCTCACAGTTTATTTCTAACGCAATGAACGGTGCGGAACGTTTGGTATCTGCATCAACGCCTGTTCTTGCGGGTGCCAAGGCAATCGCTGACCGCATTAACACTCATGCTCGCTCCTTGGATAAACTCCAGACGCAGCTTGATGACGTGATGGGCTTGCGCACTACCGATATGAGGCAGTCTATGCTTACGCAGGATCGTCGTCTGGTTATGGGCGCACTCCAGCACGATCCAGATCTTGCTCCTTACGTTAAGCTTAAGGCTCCTATCTGGGATTCTAGTAAATGCACGGTTTGTGGCGACTGCAAAAATACTTGTACTACCCATGCAATTGATATTGACGAGCGCGGCAAGTTGACTATCAAAATGCCGTTCTGTGTTAACTGCGGTGCCTGTGAAATTGTATGTCCGGAGCCTGGAGCACTTACGATGGTACCGATGAATACCTCTGAGCTAGTTGTTCGTGACCGCAAGGCTGAGGAGACCGAGCGTCTTGAGGCTTTGGCTCGTCGTAAAGCTCGCTTTATTTTTGACACTGGTAAGGAACAGTTCAAACATCTGACAGACTCGCTTGCTGAGGACTCAGATGTGGATCACGCTGCAAACTCCAATGCAGATCCCGCTGAGGATCCTGCTAAGAATTTAGGCGACGCCGCACAACAGTTGTCAAAAGAGGATAATAGGGAGTAGTAAGCACACACAGCACGATGCTTCTAGCTCTACGTTTTTCTCGCGAGAAACGCAAATAACCGTAACCGTTCACCGACAATAAGAGGACTCACATGTCGCTTTCAATTGGTATCGTTGGTCTGCCAAACGTTGGCAAATCTACGCTGTTCACCGCATTGACCCGCAAGGGAGGTCTGGCTGCAAACTATCCGTTTGCTACCATCGACCCTAATGTGGGAATTGTTGACGTGCCCGACGCAAGGCTCCAGAAGCTGGCCGAGATTGTTAATCCTGGTCGTATTATGCCTGCAACCGTTGAATTTGTGGACATCGCTGGCCTGGTCAAAGGTGCAAATGAGGGCGAGGGCCTGGGCAACCAGTTCCTAGCAAACATTCGCAACACCGATGCTATCTGCGAGGTTGTTCGCTACTTCAAAGATCCCGATGTCATTCACGTTGAGGGTCGCGTCAATCCTGATGAGGATGTTGACATCATCCAGACCGAGCTTATCCTGGCTGACCTGGGAACAATTGAGCGCGCCTTGCCTAAGCTTGAAAAAGAAGTCAAGCGCGATAAGGACCTTCAGCCTAAGCTTAACGTGGCAAAGCGCCTTCAAGAGTGGCTGAATGAGGGCAATCGCGCCGCAGATATGGAAATGACCGACGAGGAACGCCTTGCTGCTAGGGATTTATTCCTGCTTACCATGAAGCCAATCCTGTATGTTGCAAATGTTGACGAAGACATGCTCACTAAGCCAGCTCCTGTTATTAACGGTGTTCAGTCCATCCCTGTTTGCGCAGGTGTTGAGGCTGAGCTGGCTGACCTTGATCCAGAGGAGGCTGCAGAGTACCTGGAGTCCTTGGGACTTGAGCACTCCGGCCTGGAGACGCTTGCTCAGGCAGCATACAAGTTGCTTGGTCTGCAGAGCTACTTTACTGCTGGTCCTATGGAGGTTAGGGCATGGACCGTCCGCATTGGCGCCAAGGCTCCCGAGGCTGCTGGCGTCATCCACTCCGACTTTGAGCGTGGCTTCATCAAGGCTGAGGTTGCCAGCTACAACGATTACGTGGAGCTCGGCGGCGAGGCTGGATGCAAAGCCGCGGGCAAGCTGCGTATCGAGGGCAAGGATTACGTGGTCGAGGATGGCGACGTCATGCACTTCCGCTTCAACGTCTAAGCAACAAAAACGCTAACAGTAAACGTAAAACGGGCGAGAAGATCGGTCTTCTCGCCTGTTTTTGTGTGGAGTGGGGTGGCGCTGCTAGGTGTGTGCGGTGGCGCTGTTAGGTGTGTGCAGTGCCGCGGGGTATGTGCGCCGCTGCGGGGCGTGCGACACTGCGAGGCCGCTAACGCTTTGGAGCCTGATCGGTACCTAGGATCACGGTAATGTCCGTATCGGTGGGGTAGGTACCGTCATTTGCCTTGATGTTTGCGGTAGGGATGTCCAACGCTTTTGCAACACCAACAGCCTTCGCCAGGCCTGTGCGTGTACCGTCGTAGATAATAGTCGAGTTGCTTGGATGCTCTTGCGAACTGTCGGCATAGGCGGTATAACCCTTTGTCTTTAGGATGCCAGCTTTTTGAGCTGCAAGTCCTTGAACATCGGTGCCGTTGAGCACAGCAACTTCTCCGGTGTAGTCCGGCTTAATGTTGTCGGTTGCGGAAGCGTCACCTGCAACGGTACCAGCAATACCTGTGGTTTCATCGGTACTTGCATCTTCCAGAGGAGGCAGCGCCTGGTTTACGCGGTCCATCATGGTCTTCCACGCGTCCTTATCAACAATCTCGTACCAGACATCGTCGATAAGCTCAGACGTTGTTGGCGTACGCGCGGAATACATATCCTTGGAGGTATCCATGCCTCTTAAAGACATAGCTAGGCCTACGATGTCGGTAACGTTAAAGTCGGTGGTCACGCTTTCGGCCATGGTGGAAACAGCGCCCGACATAGAAACAGGGTCTAGCTTCAGGACTTTCTTGGCAATAGCCGTCAAAATCATGCGCTGGTTAGCTGCACGGTAGAAGTCGCCGCCGCCGTAATTATCGTACGCGTGGCGACTGCGAGAAAGGCCAAGCGCTTGCTGACCGTTAAGCTGCTGCTCTCCTGCGGGCAGGTCAATGCCCGAATATTGCATGTCGGAAACAGCTACGGGCAGGTTGACCGTAATGCCGCCAATGGAGTCCACAATTTTGGTGAATGACTCAAAGTCTACCTCGGCATAATGCGAGATATTAACGTTTGCCAGTTTGGAAACGGCTTCAACCATTCCGGACGCACCGCCGTAACTATACGCGGAGTTAATCTTTTGTTTTCCGTGTTCTCCCAGTTCAACCATAGTGTCTCGGGGAATAGAAATCAGCGTAATCTTCTTGTTCTTTGGGTCTACGCGGGCCAGAATGATAGTATCGGCGCGGAAGTTTGCGTTGGAATCGCCCCAGTTTTCTGCGCGCCCCTCGTCCTTATCCACGCCAAGAAGCAGCATATAGAACGGATCAGATGGAGCAACCTGTACCAGCGTAGCTTGCAAGTTTGCATCCAGACCCTGACGAAGTTTTGAGTTGGTATCCAGCATCCACCAGGCAAACGCTATACCTGCTACCAGTAGCAACGTTCCCAAGATGCTCGCAAAAATCTTAAGACCACGACCGCGAGAAGATCCTTGGCGCTTCTTGGAATACGCACCAACGCCTTCAGCACGTGAAGGGGCATGGCTGACGGCGCCAGCACGATGCGATGCATAGCGGGTGTTTCTTGGCTGCGTAGCAGGGTTATCCTCTGGCCACTCGTCACCCACATTGGTCTGGCCAATCAATGGCTCGCGGGTAAACCTGGAGCCATGAGATTCTGCGTGATTATTGCGAGCAGAGCTAGCACCAGCACTTCGAACACTGCCTAGCGTACGGGGCTGATAGCCGCCCTGATCATATGCGTCATAGTCGTCCTGTGCGAAGTCCTCTGTATCGTACTCAGGGGTATCTTCGTATCTATCACGGCTGTTGCGACCGCGATTCTTAGATGAATGTGACCTTCTGGCCATTGGGGCTCCTTTGTATTTAATCTGCGATTTGCCCAATGCGTTTTGTCAAACATCTACTATACGCAATTTTGCATTTTTGTGCTCCATGGAAACAAACCTGCCACAAAAAATCCCCGCTCCAACAAGTGAAGCAGGGATTCATTAAGCGAGAAGTTCGTACAGCTTGTACTACTTACAGTGACGATTCTTTAGATCATAGCCATATCTTTTTTACATATATGAAGACTATTTTGAGCACACGGGGTTTCTCGCCAAGAAAATATAAGTGTTTGCAGCATGCGAACTTTTTGAGAAGACTTTTTGGCGTGAGTAATCTCTTGTGGTGTCATCGGCTGGTTGAAGGTATTATTAATAGCAATAAATTCGTGGTAGAGATATGTGCCCAGACGTGCAGTATTGCGCGCGGCACAGAATCCAGAGTGACCGGGAAACCGGAGAAGCGGAGTCATGCATGAGCGAGTCCAGGCCCAAGCAGTTTGTAGCAGTTCTTGACTTTGGTGCCCAGTACGGTCAGTTAATTGCACGTCGCGTGCGTGATCTTAACGTCTACTCCGAGATTGTTCCTTGTGATATTTCCGCAGATGAGCTTCGTGAGCTCAATCCATCTGCGCTTATTTTGTCCGGCGGTCCTGCCTCCGTCTACGCTGAAGATGCGCCAAAGATTGACCCAGAGATTCTGGAACTTGGCATTCCTGTCTTTGGCTTTTGCTATGGACAGCAGATTATGGCAGTTACTCTGGGCGGCACTGTTGGACATACCGAGAAGGGCGAGTATGGCCCAGCTCATCTGACTCGCACAGGGGAGAGCTGCATTTTTGACGGAACCGCCGAGCAGCAGACTGTTTGGATGAGCCACCGCGATGCTGTGTCTGAGGTCCCAGAGGGCTTTACTGTTACCGCTTCTACCGATGTTTGCCCAATCGCTGCTATGGAAAACGCTGTTAAGAACCTGTATTCCACTCAGTTCCACCCGGAGGTCAACCACACCGAGTGCGGTTCTCAAATGCTTTCTAACTTCCTGTTCAATATTTGTGGTTTTGAGAAGACATGGACCATGGATAACATCATTGAGCAGAAGGTTGAGGAGATTCGCCAAAAGGTCGGCGATGGTCGCGTCATTTTGGCGCTTTCTGGTGGCGTTGACTCTTCTGTTGTTGCAGCTCTTGTCCACCGTGCTATCGGCGATCAGCTGACCTGCGTGTTTGTTAACCACGGTATGCTCCGTAAAGGCGAGCCAGAAATGGTCGAGCAGGTCTTCCGTAAGCAGTTTAACGTGCCTCTGATTCATGTTCATGCAGAGGAGCGCTATGCAGAGCTTCTGGCCGGCGTTACTGAGCCAGAGAAGAAGCGTCGCCTGATTGGCACCGAATTCTGGAAGGTCTTCTTTGACGAGGCTCAGAAGCTGGACGGCGTTCAGTTCCTGGCACAGGGTACCATCTACCCTGACATTATTGAGTCGGGCGCTCGCAAGACTGGCGGCAAAGCTGCAACCATCAAGAGCCACCACAACCTGATTCCATTCCCCGAGGGCGTCCACTTTGACCTGATTGAGCCCCTTGATCACTTCTTCAAGGACGAGGTTCGTGCACTGGGCGTCTCTCTTGGTCTGCCAGAGAACCTTGTTTACAGGCAACCATTCCCAGGTCCTGGCCTTGCTATCCGCATCATTGGTGACGTTACTCCAGAAAAGCTGGAGATTCTCCGTAACGCCGATGCTATTGTCCGAGAAGAGATTGATGCCTATAACGCTCAGCTCTTTGACGAGACAGGCGATCGTAATTCCGAGCACAGCGTGTGGCAGTACTTTGCCGTGCTACCCGACATTAAGTCCGTTGGTGTAATGGGTGATGAGCGCACGTATGCTCGTCCAGTTATCCTGCGCGCCGTTGAGTCCAGCGACGCTATGACCGCTGACTGGGCAAAGCTTCCTTACGAGCTGCTGACTCGCATTTCTTCTAGGATTGTCAGTGAGGTTGCTGGCGTTAACCGCGTAGCGTACGACATCACTCCAAAGCCACCTGCGACCATTGAGTGGGAGTAAATCAGCATATTATCGTGAGATTTGATTTTGGTGGTTTAACTGGCATTTTGATGTATGATTTGCGTTGAAATTATTTGCTACCGTTAGCAATACAAAACGAACAGACTCCTTCAGCTCAACTTGAAAGGGTTTACTTAGTTGTATTGATATTTGCGATTTTCTGTAATTTTTAAATTCGTAGCTACAGAATTTAAATACCAAAAATTACGATTTTGTACTGATGATCTGCTATAAGAAGAACCTTCGTATAACTTTGTACTCAGAACTATCGTAACCTCTCTGTATAATTGCAAATATATACTCAAATAATACTCACGTTTATATGTGTCTAAACAATCGGGTTTCTAACATTCGTTTAAGTGTGTGGCGAATAGTATTGTGATATTTTTCGAGACCAAAGCATTTCAGCACAACATAATCAAAAAATTTACGGTCTTCCATCTCGAGTTCAATTAATGCGTCATTCACTTTTCTCTGTTTTAGAGGCTCGAATGCGTTAAGTATTGCCGAGCGATTTTTCTTAGTTAAGAGTTCAGGATTGAGGACGTACATCTGTTTGAAGGTTGAAGCACTTGTATCAAGTGCGCCAAGCGCCATTGGCGCAGCTGACGCCTCTATCAAAAGCATACCTAGTGTTGAGTTAAGTAGAGCAAGACAAAGCTCTTCATCCAAATCTTTATTCTTGCTTTTGAAACAAAGAACCCGCTGATTTGCGACAAATTTGGAGCCTCTGGGTACACCTGCAAAAAATAAACGTCCTCCTGTATTCATACTAGTGGTAAATGAAAGGGGTGTGCTTTCCGGAAGAGTGTACCAATAAGGTCTATGTCCTCGACACGAATCGTTAATCTTACTAATGCTTCGTATGTGATCCAAGGTTTTCTTGAAACCATTTTCTGTAAGGTAGGATTCTGACTTATCACAAAAGAATGCGTAACCGTTCGGCTTCAATACAAAAGAATCGACATCCCTTAGATTTTTGAGCAGATCGACTCTAAATTCTGGATCAACAAATTCGGGATTATTTGAGTAAAAGAAGTCGTCTTGTCCAGATTTCGTACCACGCGCTATATCGAACAATTTCTTAGCATGAACCAAGCTTGAAGCCATATCAGCAACGATCGAGGCCCCTTGGCAGATAGCGTAATATGACAAACCTAGATTTTTGAGATTCTGTAGCTTTTTCCATGTGTGAAATTCTTCATGAAACAATGGCTCAATTTTATTTTCATGGGTTATCACGCTCCTGCTAATCGCGGTTCGAATGTCGTCTTTTGTAAGATCGTTTATGCTTGCTTCTATAACACCAAAATAGGCCCCATCACTTCTACCATTGCCTTTTTTAGTCAGCACAAGCAATACATTCATGACGTCCGCATTTGCAAACCAACGATATTTTCCGTTCACGTAGATACCGTCAACATCGAATGTTAACCTAAGGGCCTTCATGAAATCTTCTCCGGCTTCAGTGCATAGCCATGAGTTCGATGTTAATAGGCAAGCATATCCCGAGGCAGAGAGCAAACAGTCAAGATACAGAGCGATATAACAATATAAATCATTCCTATCAGAAAGCGAGAAACCGAAGTTATCACAGTACCGTTTATTTGTTTCTTCCTTGGCTTTGTCATACCAAGAGATTTCAGAAGTATTGAAATCAACAAAGGGCAGATTGCTAACGATGGCATCGAACTTGGGTATTTTGACGTTCATCAGGTTTCCTGATGAGGGATTAATTACTTTAAGCTCCCTTTTAGCTTGTATGTTAAAGACGTTTTCACAAAAAACAAGTAACGGTTTTTTTGAAGGCGACAGGGATGAAAAGCTCTGAGTTGCAACTTGAAGAGGAAAATCATGGATATCAGACATCCATGTCGTTTCATAGGCAATGTCCTGTGGCCTAGTCTCAATATCTTTGAGCATTTGAACTTTGCGATTCCAGATACTGCATCCAATCGTGCCTGTTCCACAGCAGCAATCCCAGGCATTTCCGTAAGCATTTCTGATGGCAATTTCGCTCATTAGGTTCGAAAGTGGCTCGGGTGTTGGATATTGTCCTGCTATTTGGCGCTTTGTTACTGAGATGCTATCTTCAAGAATTTTATGACTATACTCGCTCTCAAGGTGAGAAATGTTGCATTCAAGAAGAAGTTGATTGAACGAAACAAGATCCTTCCAGGTTTCTTCAGGCATCAACTCTGCATAATTAATACGCGAAAACACGTTATAGTAGTCGCATTTTGAGGTAATGAAATCAAAATAGTCAAGCGCTTCTTGTACCTTACAACCTTCGGTGATATTTGTGACCACTCTTGCTGCATCAAACTGAGTTTGGATGAGGTTAGCAAATATAAGTTTGTTTAGCCAATTCACCAGTATATTCTTTGAGTAGGCAGGGTAGGGATCGATCTCGTCGTGAGAGTATTCATTTTTAACGGTTTCCCACCAGGTATTAATAGCAGCGTCAATTCGAACGTCCTTAGCAGCTTCTTTTTTCAGATACGATGCCAAGTGTAACTTGTTCTTATTAATTAACGAGGGCATTACCGAGCTGGTAAGGGTATCACCGAGAGACTGATGCTTTATTTCCCCGGTAACCACGTATTCATTGATTTCGTTAATGAGCTTGTGCAGGAAATCCTTCCATTCACGCTCATAGAGGTTAATCGATTTTCTGTCACGAATTCTTGGATCGATTGTCCAACGCTTGGCGATACTAAATTCTCCAGCGTCGTTGCATACATGAAGCTGTGCATACTGGAAATTCCAGAGAACGCAGGAATTGCAACGCAGCATTCTTGCTTTTTTCCTTGCGTCTTCAACAAAGGAGGGATCATCTATTGGAACATCGGGACACTTCGCTTCCCAGCCCTGAAGAATGATAGATTGGCTGGAGTCAGAAAACAGCAAAACGTCTGGGAATTTGACAAAGCTTCCCCCGTTTATGGTTCGTTCGCCACCCGCTCTTTTAATGGAAATACTTTTAACAGAAAGGTACGTATTAATCTCGCTGATTACTTGAATCACATAGGAGCGTTCGTTATCAGAAAGCGAGACCTCCGAAAGCGAATAATTGTTTGTTTTCGAAGCCATTGCGGATCCTCAATCTCAAACTTTATGCATTTTTTATAGCCTGTGTAGCCTTTGCTGCCTCAATCCTGCTATTGCATATCTCAATGTAGTCAACAGGCTTTTTCTTAAAAAGAGCAACGTCCTCATTTTTCTCAATGCCAATAAAGGACCGACCTTCAAGTAGAGCTGCAACGCAGAAGGATCCGCTACCACAAGCGTTGTCCAAAACCACATCACCTGGATTAGTAAAGGTTCTTATGAGATAACGGCCTAGCTCAACAGGCTTTTGTGTTGGGTGATATACAGGACCTTTGGACTCTGCGGTCTTGAAATAAACAACATCAGTTGGATAACGACCGCCATCGCTCTTTACATGCCTTGGTGCAAAATCCCCATAACTACCCGTTAGTTGATTTTTTCTGACCCCCTTGTCATAAGCTTCGCCTTCCGACATTTGAGGGTTATAGGTTGGCTGCGCTTTGTAAAAGACGCAAATGTCTTCGTATTTTCTAAGAGGTTGTTTTTTTGCGTTGAGAAAGTTTGTGGCCTTGGATTTAATCCAAACCATTTTGTATTTGTAGATATCGTCGGCATGAAGCATAAGCTTTGCGGTGAAAAGACCACTGCTGGTCAAAACAATGGCTCCATGTGTCTTGATAATTCTACGATATTCAGTAAAAAGCAGATCGAGATTAATAATGGAGTCCCATTTGTTCTGGGTTGTGCCATAAGGCAGATCACAGAGAATCATGTCAATGGATTCATCGGGAATGCCCTTCATTACCTCTAGACAATCTCCCTGAATGATTCTGTCTTTGAAATCTTCGATTGATCTCGTATCTTTTATTGTAATTAGCTTCATTAGCTTCCTTTCATTTTTTTTATTATATCTCACAATTAGCGCTACAAGTATTTCGACAAACCTCCTGGATTGGGAGTTAGCTCAAACATGATTACCTTTAGTAAACCTGACTCTTTGTATTTTGTGTATACGCAACGGGATACTTGCTGTACTGAAAAACAAGCGCCAACGATATTCGTGATACAAGTTTGGTAGTTTGCTACAGCAAGCAGTATGAGGTAGTTGCTGCCTTGCAAGGGACGAACATAGACTTAAATGATGATCAGGGTTGTCCTCATTAACGAGTCCGCAGAAAGAATCTCATGAGACGTGGCGACGGTGCAGGCGGACGACGATTGGGAGTTTGAGTTTGACAGAATTGAAGACATTCGCGAGACCGATGACTATCCATGCATTCGTGTACACCTCAAGGGGAGCTATGCCCCCATGTTGGTCCCGCTGACAGTAGATGTCACCACTGGTGACAGAATCACACCGGACGCAGTGGAGTACAGCTACCCGCTGCTCTTCGACGGGGGCAAGATCAGCCTTATGGCATACCCAATCGAGACAGTGCTTGCGGAAAAACTTGAGACTGTGGTATCTCGCGGAGTTACCAATACCCGTCTACGAGATTTCTATGACATTCATGTTCTCTTGGGAGTTAAAAGAAATGACATCAATATGGAAACATTGAGAAACGCCTTGGCGTCGACTTGTGAGAAAAGGAGCAGTCAAGCCGCCATCGTTCGCTGGGCCGATACGCTTGATGATGTTGCTGGTGACGCTGCTATGCTGGAGCAGTGGGCAAAGTATGTGAGAAAAAATCCGTACGCAAAAGGAATTGTTCTTCAGGACTGTTGTAAGGTTAAAAAACTCTTTTTTCGGAGTCGATTGATATTTGCAGTTAATGCTCACGACAAATAGCAGAAGATTGGCAATGGCGAGTCGATTTGCTTTGCGATTGTATAGATTGAGATGTGGTATGTTGGCAACGAATACACTCATCAAAACCGAATAGACTATTCCAAGGGGCAAATATGATTGGCAATGAATTAAAGAATGCAGCACCAGCAAGAATGAAGCAGCTGGCTAAGGAGATAAACAAGTGCATCAAATCCATTCGAAGCTACATTCAAATTGATCGACAAGAAATACTGCTAATGGCCGTTACTGATATTTCGAATTTTAGCAACCCTGTTCTTGAAGGTAATATTCTTTTTTATAAGCAAGGCGATTTGCCATCACACCCCGTCGAATACTTGCAAAGTCTTATTGTTGCAACGGATAACACAGTATACTCCCATGTTTCTGATGAAGATATCGAACAGTTAGCTTATAGATATCTTCAGGATCAAAAGATTCTGTTTAATAAGTCAATTCAGTACCTGTTTTACCGAGAGTTGGCACTCGGAGACGGCAGTGAAATAAGCCGACTGGCCTTCGAAGCCCAATTAATGCACATGGTTAGAGGGAACAGATATCGCTTCCTTCAGATTGATTATCTCCAGCCGCTCCTGCTTGCTCACAACGATGAGTTTCAGGAGTTGTTCGATATGACAGCAAATGAAGTGGTCGCTGGATACGAAAAGCTTGAAAAGGCATTATCTAACGGTCGACTTGAAGGCATAGGAGTTCTAATGAGACTCTTCGAAAAATCAGAATTGGCTGACGATTTTGATATTTCGAGTATTCCAGAGGAGGATTTGAAAGCGGCTAAAGAAGCATCTCTTGAGGCGTTTTCTGAGCACCACTTCAATGTAAAAAAGATTACTGGCTGGCCGGAGACTTTCATAGATGCCCTATCGTTTACTCCTGGTGAAGCCTGTTTCTTCGAAGAGGGAGAAATGCAGTATTGGCCGATAGTCACTCTTCCAATTGTAGACAGACCCTTCATCCTGATAAATGGAGAGAGTTATTGCTTCGACTATTATTCGCTTACCGACAATTTCTATAGAGCAATTCAGAAATCAATCTTGCGTATAGATTCCAACTATTCGGAGCGATGGCAACAAGAACAAAAAGAAGCTAGTGAAAGAATGGTCGAATCGATTTTTAAAGACATGCTCCCAGGGTGTGCCACATATATGGATAACTGTTACGGAAGTAAAAAGCATCGAAGTGAAAACGACCTTTTGATTAAGTATAGAGATGCACTTTTGGTGATTGAAGTTAAAGCAGGCCGCTTTACTGACGCTCCACCAATGTCTAATTTTGACTCACATATCAACTGCTATAAAGAACTTATAGAAAAATCAAATAGTCAATGTGCTCATATGAGAGATTATATTCGCAGCTCTAATGCTGATTTAGTCCTTTACAACGAATACATGCAGCCGAAAGAAACCCTTGATATTTCGGACATAAAGAGTATCTTCTGCCTCTCGATAACGGTAGACAACATTAATACTTATGCGTCACGCGCAGAAAAGCTTGCTTTTTTGAACCTTGAAGAAGGTGTGTCTTGTATCGCGATTGATGACCTAATGACTTACAGAGAATATTTCGACAATTCGTTAGAATTTCTCCACTTCCTTAAGCAGAGAGAAATCGCGGCCCTCAATGAGAGGCTTGCTCTAACAGACGAATTCGACCACCTTGGCATGTACATTGCTCATAACTGTTATTCCCTCGAAGTTGACAGCATTCCCGAAAAGGGGATACTTTATATGTCAGGGTACAGAGAAGAATTGGACAAATATTTCGAGAGAGTTGGTACTCCTTTACCCCAACTTGAGAAACCTCGGCAAAGTATGCCTAAGCGCTTTCGCGAAATAATTGACGTGCTGTACAGTTCTGGCAATTCTCAAGCTGTTCAGATTTCCTTATACTTACTTGATTTCTCCAGTGATGCTCGTGAACAATTAGCTAACGTTATCGAAATGACTCTGGAGCGACAAGCCATCACCAACAGGCAGCTCGCCTTTTCGTTTTCAGGCACCGGGAATTCAATTCGTATGACTTACTTTGTATTTCAAGATGAATTGTCTGATGTCATGTCTGATCAAGAAATGTTCGATTATGCTGCCGCCACCCTTCTCGCGAACAATGAGAATGAGCGCATATTGTTATCGTTTAAATTCGATATGAGCCACACTCTCCAAACGGTTGGCATGCGAGTAATCAGTGCTGATCAGATTCCTTCAAATCGGATTGTTGAATTGAAAAACCGAGGCAAGCAAATGGGTGATTTTAGAGTCGCCAAATATATAGAACAGCACGGAAAAATTGGGAGGAATCAACCCTGTCCCTGTGGAAGCGGAATGAAGTACAAGAGATGCCATGGACGAAACAAATAGTTGGTGCTCGGAGTCAGGCAATTCATTGTCAAAGAATCTGCAATTTGTCATTAGATATCACCAGAAGCCGATAGATTTCCATTGATAGATGGACTGTTTGGCAGACCAGAGAACCACAAGCGTGTGTAAGCCATCAGTGACTACCCCCCTTTTTTCGGATTTACCGCCTCGTTCTTTTTGACAGTCGTTAGAACGTTGGGAATAATGAGTCGGCTCTCTTCAAAAACTGCAGAATACAAGGCATACAGAATCGGAAGTGCTGCAAATGTATGGAAGTTGGAGCCATATAATCCTCGGGGTTCTCATATAGTAGATGCATTACGTATATTACATACTGTCAAACTCGTTAAATTCCAGTTTCATACTCTCTCCGTTCAGCAATGATTTAATTTCGGAGAAGAAGACTAACAGGTATCCATCTATCTCTGTCTCACTTCATTTCTGAACGGTTCAAGGAGGACTCAGCTGCCTGCCGATCAGAAGCGTTTTCTCAGTTTAGAAGGTTTCTTCCTGATAAAGCTCGGGGAGTGTTTGGAGGCGTTGATTCTGACGTGAACTCAGTTGCGTGCAATCATTTCACGTTTCTGCAGTTCAGGGATTTATCTCCTAGTAGCCTGTTACCATTCCAGCACTTTTGCGTGCTAAATGGAGCTTAGCGCTGAGTTCCAGGTGAGTTACAGTTTTGAGACGATTTCGCGCTATTAAGAGTAAGTATATACAGGCAAAGCACGTGTTGAGTTCACGGATGCTTGAGTATCGACGATTGAGTGAGAATAGAGCTTTCAAGCTAAAACTCTCTATTAACGGGATATTTTCTCGATTTGTTAAAAAAGATTTCCTTAAATAGCTACTCGGTTTATAGTGCTCCCGATTCGCGGTCTCAAATCGGGCTTACAGGTATCGACTGTCTATATTCTCGATTGATATAGTCTATATATTGACTATAATTCTAGCTAATATATAAGGAGGTCGGAGATGGCAACATTAACAATAGGTCTTGCAGAGGCCAAGAATAATTTCTCTCGTGTGACGGCAGAGGTGAATAGGACTGGTAGGTCGGTCACCATCTTGAAAAACAACAAACCTTGGGTTGTCATCCAGCCAGCTCAAGGAATCGGTAATGCCACAGATGTGGCTGTTGACTTTATGGATGAGTATGCTGACGTGTTCGAAGAACTTGCTAAATGAGCATGCAAAGTTTTTCCAAAGAAGAAGTTCTCGCTATCCATGCTGCTGTAATTATGAAGTTTGGTGGACTTAGAGGCTTACGCGATGAAGGACTTCTAGACTCGGCCCTAGCGCAGCCGTTCCAAACTTTCGGTGGCGTGGACCTGTATCCAAGCGCTATCGAGAAGGCATGTAGGTATGCTTTCGGCATCATATCTGATCACCCGTTTCTTGACGGCAACAAGAGGACAGGCGCTGCCCTGTTTGGTACTTACCTCAGGATGTCTGGCATCGATTTCAGGCCTGATCATGCAGCTTATTTAAAGATCATACTGGGCGTTGCAGATGGGTCAGTGAGCTACGATGAGCTCGTTGAGTGGACCAAAAGCGTAGTGGTATAAGGTAATTGGCGAGCTGCGATACGTTTATGAGGCTGTCTAGAGAGTTATTCACCTCGTATGTCGGAGAGTGGTAGACTCATAATTTTTCGCATCATTATCCGATATTGCACAGGGTGTCTGCGAACGTATCGCGTGTTATCTGGAGAGGAGCTGTCTTTGCGGGATGACTCAATCGGTCCTCGTTTTGTATTGGATACCCTTTGGTCGCAAGAAGATTAAAGTTGTTTCTCTTCGATGGCAATTAGAGATGTACCTGTTGGGAGGGTATACAAAGTCGCATAGAGTGCTAGGACATACTAAGGCTAACTGGATCATAATTAGATTGAGATACAATTACCTGCCATTGTTGTTTACCACGTGATGATGTTCTTTCGGCTGCGTTTTATGCCATTGGTGTCATTCCAATACGTAGTTATAATGAATTTCGAAGGCGAATTATTGGCAAAGTATACGTTTTGATCAAAGCTCTCTCCAGGCTCTAAACGCTCGAATGGCTCCTTATCCTGCATATATTCATAGGGACCTTCGTCGTACGTGGTAGTTACGTCTGTCACAACCGTGCTGCCGACGTTTGCGATGCGAATCCGATGATTCTTAATACCAACCGGTACGTGGCGGGCTTCTACTTTTGAAGATTTTTTCGCATCCGCTTCTTCCCGCTCTTTTTGCAGCTGCAGTTCTCCTAGTTGTAGCTGGAGTTGTTGGAGTTTTTTGCTTTGCTTCTTATCCTGTTTTTCAAGCTGATAGTTTTTAACTGAAACAACCACTGAAACAACCAGGCTGATAAAAGATATAATGATGGGAGCCCATGTGCTGACAAGTGAAAGAATTGCGCTCATTTAATCTCCCCACTCTTTGAATGTCTCCTCTAGTTCTTTCGCAGCAGCTTCAACAATTTCGTCTTTTATGTCATTGACGGCGGCATCGATGGACTCAGTGTTCGCTTCTATGAGCTCTTTGCGAGTAAAAGTTTTGCTGCAGTGTGCACATGTGAATAGCCAGTCATCGGTGTATTCTTCGTCCTCTTCAAGCTGTTCCGATTGAAATTCCGTGCAGCCGCAAGTAGGGCATGCGAGGCTAACTTCAATTGAAATATTGTTCACAGCGTCTCCAATAGTTCGTTTATAGTATTAATTTAAATTTTATCATCTCTATCGGACAAGGTATTCTTTGTTCCATGCAAGATCTAAGTAAAATCGATATATATATATTGTTACTTCATCTATCATGAAATACTTTTTTCATTGTAAAGTTGTTATTCTTTACTCGTAAATTTTTATTTTTGTGGTGGGGGGTGTTATATCTCGCTGGAATCGTTTTACCTGTATAATCAGTTGTATGCAACTAATTCACGTTTTTTACAGGTTGGGTGTGTTAATTTCATATTGCCTAAAATATTTTCCGACTAGATGGTGACAATACGATTTTTACAATAGAGTGGATGAAAGTACTGCAGTTTGGACAGCGTACTGATTACGTAAAACAGTCAATGTGATAATTGAGTGGGGATAGAATTTTTAGCGTCATTTTAGTAAGGATCTACTTAGGTATGGTTACAGTGATCTCACTATACCAAGAGTTTCATCCATGGATGTTGGGATATGTATCTCCTAAATTTCTATAAATCTGGGAGATGATGGGCTTATACCGAATCGGCTTATCATTTTCGAGCCGTTTTAAGCTTCTTTCAGATACTTGATACAGTGAGTTATTTACAGCTCTGATTATGATTTATCTTATATCTGCTTAATATGATTCAGTTATGCAAAATTAATTTGTTTTTCAGGTCAGGATTTTTCTTCTAGTAAATATTGTCATTTGGATGGTGTTGCATTATAAAATGAAACTTTGTGTCTTTTAGGAAGGCTTGAGTTTTGGGTAATTTTATGATTCAAAGATAGGCACAAACGCTAGTCAAGTAATTCATTGAGTCCACATTTTCAGAATTACATCTATAATATATAGTAAATAAGGTAAATTTGTTATTATTTTTTACATTTAATAGGCGTTAATTCCACAGAATGGATTTTTTGAATGACGAGTAAAATTTCTTTAATACATGGCGTTCGAGTGCAGAGTGGGGTTTTCTCAGATGGTCATGACATCACTCTTTTTGTGGATAGGGAATCAACACGACGTACTTCGATTGTTTTTGGTCATAACGGCTCCGGTAAATCGACTATTGCGCGTGAAATAGACGCTATTAGAGCGGGGAAAAGCAATGGATATTTTTACGATTCGACTAATCAAAAAATAAATCTGGACGATGTTGATCGTACGCGAATAAGAGTCTTTAGCGAAGACTACATCGAGTCGAAAATTCGCATCAGTGATGGTCTTGAGGCATTTGCGATGCTTGGCGAGCAAGTCGAAGCGGCGGATGAAATCAAGAAAATCGACAAGCAAGTCGATAGTGTTAATGCTGAGAACGAGAAGCTAGTAAAGAAAATCGATGGGCTTAAGAGTGGCAAAAATTCTCCTGAAGCTTTGGAGGAAGAAGCGAAGAAGGCTGCGAAGGACGGTGGGTGGGGATCTAGGGCAGAGAAGATTGACGGCAAAGCCCCAAACCTCGTAGCTAAACGATGGGATGAAATACGCGGATCAATATCTACGCAGACACGTGATTCCTTGGAAAAGCAGTTCAACGATAAGCTGGTGGAATACAAAAAGGCGAGCGAGGTTGGCGACAGCGATCTGCCTGATCTTTTGCCGATAGAGGTCAAGCGATACGACGAAACACATATTTTAGAGCTTCTAGCAAAACGCGTAGAAGACCCCACGCTTAGCGACCGCGAGAGACGTATTCTTGAAGTTGTTCAAAGCGGAAATCAAAAACTAATTGAGATGTCGGCCGAGATTTTCTCTAATCCGGAAACTGATACGTGCCCAATGTGCCAACGAGAGATTTCCACGCAGGAAAAGAACTCGATTATCGATAGCGTGCATAAGGTGCTCAGTAAGGAAGTAGATGAATTTAAAGAGGAGCTCAGGCAAGCACATCTGCAAGAAATAAATCAGCAAAATATCGTGGAGCAGATATCTGCTTCGCTAAGAACCGACTTGTTCAAAACCGAGCAAAAGGTGATTAATCTGGTAAAGGAATACAATAATTTGTTATCAGAGAGGGAGTCAAACCTCTACTCTCCAAAGATTATTGAACCCTTGGGATTGTCAAAAACGCTTCATGACTTAAATGAGGTAATTAAGTGTATCAATGAGGAAATCGCATCGATAAAGAAAGCCAAACAAGAGAGAGATAAAATCCGTAAAACCCTTCTCGGCTTGAACAATGCGATTGCCGCGGCGGATGCACTTCCAAAGATTAAAGAGAGTAGAAAGGCGTCTGAAGATCTTGCCAAAGCTCAAGAGAGCCAAAAGAAGAACAACGATACTCTTAAATCTCTGGCTGATAGCAAAGCCATGCAGGAAGCTAAGATGCAGAACGTCGATATCGCGGTCAATGTGATTAATGCTTATCTTGCGAATGTTTATTTCGATACCAAGAAATTCCAGCTTTTTCCAGACGGTAAGAAATACAAGATTATATCGAACGGGCATACGGTAAATCCAAATGACGTTTCAACAGGTGAGAGAAATATTCTTGCTCTCTGCTATTTCTTCTCCGAAGGTGGAAAGAACAGAGAAAGAGATCACGAGGATGACGATCCACAGTATCTCGTTCTCGATGACCCAATTTCAAGTTTTGACATGGAGAACAGAATAGGGGTCTGCTCACTAATCAGAGAGCGTTTCGAGCACCTTTTGAGAGCGAATGCAGAGAGTCGAATTACGGTCATGACTCACGACGGAGGCGTGGTAGAGGAGCTGGCAAATATCTTCTCGGATATAAACGACATCTTTGATGGCGAAAAGATCAAGGCTGACCTGCTTGAACTTAAGAATAAGTCTTCCGAAACACGTAACGAGAACAGCAGCGAGTATGTTGTGCTGCTAAAGCGTGCCTATGATTTTGCCAGCTCTAAGGATGTCGAACCGAACGAGTCGTACGTGATTGGCAACATCCTTAGGAGGGTGCTAGAGGGATACAGTACTTTCAATTACGGAATAGGAATGTCTCGACTATCCCGCGATCCAGACCTGCAAAAGCGTCTCGGTAATCAACTACCTTTCCTTGAAGATGCCATGTATAGACTCGCCCTCAACGATGCAAGTCATATGGAAAGGCGTGTAAAAGCGTTTAATCCTGCAAATGCTTTTGAACGTTACAGTGACGAGGAGAAAAAGGGATGCGCTCAATGCGTTATGGTGATTCTCGACAAGCTCGATCCTGTCCATTTAAAAAAGCATCTTGGTAGTTACCAGATTAGCCAGCAGGAAATCGAGGACAATATAAGGGAGTGGTCTAATCGATTTACTCCGGCGTCATCATAATACGAGGTATTCTGTAAGAAATGCAGTTAGTTGCATGCAACGAAATACCATTTCTCTAGCTCAAATTTGTCACTCTTTATTCTTGGATCGGATGGCGTCTCGCCCTTTCGGTATTTCTTACATTCATGTAGTCAGTTGTGCGTAACCGAACATTTTTTCTGCAGTTAAAGAGCTTCATTCTTTGGTCGGCATAAATACTTTTCTCAAGTTAATAAAGGGTTCCTACACGGTTTTCTTGATAGGAGAATAGGAGAAGCCCCAGTTTATCCGTCTTGTTGATCACATCAAAACGGGCTATACGACAATGGAGCGTGAGTAGTTACGACTTAAAATTTCCATTACTGACATTTTTGCGCCCCTTTCGTCCTTTTCTGTGAAATAGGAATGTAATTTGTTTTAGGAGGCCCAATGAAAAGATTTCTGATGGACATACTTGTCTCATAAAAAGACGGATCGAAGCTTAAGTCCTTGATTCTGAACGGTGCGCGTTAGGTCGAAAAGACATGGCCTTTTAAAGGGTTTTTGAAGGATCTATTTCTTAAACATGCCTATATCAACCTAGATCAGAACGCGGTGATGCATGAGCAATTTGAATTGAGCTATGATACGCAGAGACTTATTTCAGCTTTCCAATTTGAAACGGGAGAAGTAATTAAAGTGGATGAGATCATCATCGTTCTTGATGAGGCATAGGAGTGCTCACGTGCGTTGACGTCATTAAAATATGGACTGAGCCACAAAACTCGAGTCTTTTTTCTAAGTTTTGGGAGCCGATTTTATATTTTCTTTTTTGTTTTGTTCCTTTTCAGCTCTTCCAGTGTACTGCAGGAATTTTTTATTTTGAAGGTCGATATAATGATATTGAGAAAGACTTAAGCTCGTGAAAGCCCAGCTTGTATATATTGGTGAAAATCCATCTCTGTTTGTTTCCATAACAATATCCTTTTTACAGCTTGCTGCATGATGTCATAAGTCCAACGAGGTTTCGGTGCGTAACCCTGTCCCTTTCAAGAGGTGGTGGATTTAGGGTGAGGAGGTACTAAGGACAGTTGTCGCGTACTTGAGAGAATGGCTTGTATTCACGTTCTTTGACGGCCTTATCAGTAACCGATAGAGATACTTGTATGTAGACGTAACCCTTATCAACCTTCCGTGCAATGAAGTCAACTTCTAACTTCCCAATTTGTCCGAAACTCACACGGTAGTCTTTTGATATCGGATACGTAAACACTACATTCTTAAGAAGTGAACCATAATCTATCGTTGCATTGATATTATGGGCAAAGTAAATACCTATATCGGGGAGATAATATTTTTCAACGCCTTGTAGTGATGGTTTTACTTCATATCAAAGCGGTCACAGCGGTAAAGGAACTTTGCCTTCACTAGAAGTTCGATATAACTTGTGAGTGTTTTGCGGTTAATGGTTTTTTGTTTTATCGGTTTATGACTAGTATATTTGTCATATTATATAGAGTTTTTATCCTTAAATGGAAATTATAAAGATGTTTAAATATGAAAATTCAATTTCCATATTTGACATGATTACGTACCAATTAAAGCGGAGGCTTAGCCATTGCGTATATGTTTATCCTTTATGGTGCGTAGGTTATTGAGCAGCATTTTGTGCTTTTCATGTACGTTTCTTAAGAAATTATAAGAGGTTTACCTATATGAGATTTGCCAAAGATATATTATATTTTCACATCGTTTTGCATAGTCTGGTATTCATTTTTAATACCATACAAGTTCGCCTATATAACTCGCTAAAATAGAGTGGATTAATTAAAACTAATCGTTTCTGTGACTCTCAGAAGCACACGATTGGAGCTTATATATGTGCGGCATCGTTGGTTTTACTGGACACCAAAGTGCAAAAGATATCCTCATCGAGGGTCTGAGACGTCTCGAATATCGTGGATATGATTCTGCTGGTATTGCTTTGCAAAACGCCACCAACGAAGAACTTACGGTCGTACATCGCGTAGGAAAAGTTGCGGGATTAGCTGAAGCGGTGGAGTACCTCGACAATGCAAGCTCCTGTGGCATCGGACACACCCGCTGGGCAACGCATGGTGCTCCAAGCGAGCGTAATGCTCACCCGCATACCTCTTGCGACAATAAAATTGCCGTCGTACACAATGGCATCATCGAGAACTTTGCCGAACTTCGCGAGCAACTTGAAGCTCGTGGGCACAAATTCCGCAGCGATACCGATACTGAAGTTGTTGCTCACCTTATTGAAGAAGCCTACAGCGGCAACCTTCGCGATGCTGTTGCCAAAGCATGTTCGCAAATTGTAGGAACTTATGGCCTTGCCGTTATATGCTCTCAGGAACCCGGTCGCATCATAGTCACTCGCAAAGATTCTCCCATCGTTCTTGCACATGGCGAGAAGGGCAGCTACGTTGCATCCGACATTATCGCAGTTATTGAAGCCTCTCGAGACGTTACCGTCCTCGGCGACAACGAGTTTGCCATTATGGAGCCCAATGGCATCAGCTATACCGATGCTGATGGAAACCCTATTCAACCTAAAGTTATGCACGTCGATTGGGATGTTGATGTTGCCGAGAAGGGCGGCTACCCCGATTTCATGCTCAAAGAAATCCATGAGCAGCCCCGTGTCATCCGCGATACCCTTGCAGGACGTCTGACCAATGGCGTGCTCTCCATCGATGAACTGGGTATGTCCTTGGAGCAGCTCCGTTTGATTGACCGCGTCTACATCATTGCCTGCGGAACCAGCTACCACGCCGGTCTTATCGCCCGTCAACTTATCGAAGGCTGGGCACGCATACCTGTCGAAGTCGAGGCCGCAAGTGAATTTCGTTATCGCAACCCCATTATTACTCCGTCAACGCTGGTAGTTGCCGTTTCTCAGTCAGGTGAGACTGCTGACACTTTGGCCGCCATCCGTGATGCTCGCATCAAAGGCGCCAAGGTTTTTGGCATCACTAACGTCATTGGCAGTCCCGTGGCCCGTGAGTCTGACGGTGTTATCTACACTAAGGCTAACAAGGAGATTGCCGTTGCCTCAACCAAATCTTTTCTTGGCCAGATTGTGAGTTTGACGCTTCTTGCCATGGTGCTTGCGCAGGCAAAAGGAAAGCTCTCAATCGCTCAGATACGCCTGCTCTTTAAGGAGCTTGCCGATACCGCCGAGCAGGTCGAGGAAGTCCTCAGCGATACAAAGGCTATCGACATCGCAGCGCAGGCCTGCAAAGATGCCAATGATGCCTTGTTCATTGGCCGCGGCATGGGAGCTGCCATTTGCTACGAAGGCGCCCTCAAACTTAAGGAGATCAGTTATCTTCATGCCGAGGCATACGCGGCCGGAGAGATGAAGCACGGTCCCATTGCACTTCTGTCCAAAGGCTATCCTGTCATTGCCGTGGCAACAAATT
>ERZ773005.439-NODE-439-length-33263-cov-15.695766_pt1 | contig 33263 bp, 28 predicted proteins | sample MGYA00580666_ERZ773005 | MGnify/ENA primary metagenome ERZ773005 (study PRJEB29015, sample SAMEA2737999) | human oral metagenome | biome: human oral; feature: human-associated habitat; material: dental | place: China | collected 2061 ...
TTCCTGCGCCGTGGTTTTTACGCAAATTTTTCATTTCCGCTTCAGCCAAAAGAAGACTTAGTTCCCCTTGTACGTCCGAACTGCTGCGAAACGATTCTTCCGCCTTGTCTAACCAGACCTTGGCCGAGCGAACCCGCTCCGCCTTGTCCCGGTCGGTTTGCTTCATACGACATCCCCCCTTTCGGATGCATATAGAATCCGTCATAAAGGGTCAAAGTATTACTCCGATTATATCGTAAAACAGAGGAAATATCACTATTTTTCTGTGTATTTCTATGTTTTTTACCCTTATTTACCCGAAATTATTTATTTTTCTTCATCAAGCGGCCGAACATGCCTCGAATACGCCGCACGCCTCGCTTTTGCAAACGATATACATAAGGAAGACTCACATCCAAATCGGCAGCCACCGTCTTGGGTTGTCTGTCCTTCAAGTAAACGGCTTCCATAATGAACTGTTCCTTTTCGGGAAGACGTGCCATAAAAGCACCTACTTGTTCTAAAAGCAACTGCCTATTCGTACGATCACCTAAATCTTCACTGTTATCAGACAGCATATCACCCAAGGTCAATCCGTTTTCATCCGGTTCATCCATAGACACATTGGCTGACTTGCCTTCTTTTTTCAACCAATCGACAATTTCCCCGCGAATACGGTGAACGGCATAGACTGAAAAGGCTACGCCCAACTTATAGTCATACCGTTCAACGGCTTCAATGAGTCCCAGATTCCCTTCTTGCAAAACATCGGCCATGTGTTCTTCGCCTACGTGCCAACGCAGAGTCTCCCGAAAGACCAAAGGCTGATATTGCTCGATAAGTCGGCCCCGACTGTCCATGCAGCCTTCATCCTTATACGCCATCCAAAGCCTTTTTTCTTCGTCAGGCTTCAATAATGTAATTTTTTGCAATTCTTCCAAATACGAACGGAGCAATATAACTCCTCCTTATATGAGCGGCATTCTCTAAAAACTGTATCTCCAGCTGCCGCCTACATATGCATTCTTAGGAGAACGCCATGCATCTACACTGAATCTGCTTCCCAAATTATACTGCATGCCTATACGATTGTCATTGTGATTAAGACCGAAGGCGGCAGTTAACATAAAATTGTTAAATAAATATTTACCCATTTCAATATTATAGTAGTTTTTATCATCTCCCGAATCGTGAGCCGAAAGGTCGAGATTTCCCGTCGTAACGGTCAACATATCAAGAGACAAGGCGTCTTCCAATTTCTGCGTAACACCCAGACTGTTTAGGGTAAAGCGAATACCGCTACCGAGAAGGGAGTTCATATCATCACTATTTAAAGAGCTGTCATGCTTATCCGCATTGCGCAACGTAACGAGAGAAATAATTTGTGTCCGTGATAAGGGCGGATCCGATTGGAAGTTCATCTCCATATCATCCGCCGGTCCCGTGAGGTTTAAGAAAATCGCGTATTGACCGACGCGCGTATTAGCCGACAGGTTTATGTAAGGAATAAAGGAGGTACCCTTAAATTCCGCCCGACCTTGAATGATTTGGAAACGTGTATCCAAATAACGTACGCTGCCGCGTGTTACGTCGAAGTGGCCCGTAGCATAAGGAGACTTCACGGTGCCCTTAAAGGTTGCATCACCGGTTACCCACACATCGTACAGTCCCGAATTATAGAAACGAACCTTGTCACCGGCCTTGACGGTTATATCGAGGGCCGCATTCGTATCCGAATCGGACATAACCAGTGCCAAAGGAATATCGATAGTCGCATCGTGTACATCTATATTCCCGCTTATGAGAGGCAAATCCCCGTCTTTTGACACAGTCAATTCTCCATCGACAGGTCCTTTGTAGTAGTCACAATCAAGAGCCAACCCGTGGGCCCCTACAGTAAGACTGTAATCGGTAAGCGTCGTACCTTCCCATACCGCCTTACCCTTAATATCATAATAACCTTTGTCTCCCTTTCCCTTCTTATCCATCGTGCCGTGACTTTCTAAGGTTGCCGAATTACCGTTAAAGATGAGGTCGCCGTTTACACTGTCCAACGGATTGGATATGCCCTTCAATTTAGCATATCCGTTTCGTACCGTCACGGCTCCGTTAAGTTGAGGATTCTGTACCGTACCGCCTACGACAATACGCCCCGTCATGGCGCCTTTGGCTTCTTCTACCCAAGGCGTCAGGAAGGCCAGGCCGTCAAGGCCTGCATTATCAAGACGCAATTCTACATGAATAGGTCCGTCCGAAACATCATCTCTCAGGGCAGCCAGAGGAATCGTCCCTACTGCCGTTGCCTTGTAAGGAGAACGGGTCAAGGATGCCTGGTTCAGTGAAATAACGCCGTTTTTAACGTTAAAGAGGGCAAAGGCATCTGTAAAGGGGACGCCGTTTAAGGTACCGCCCGTAAGTTGAACGGATCCTTCGGCAACGGGGTTATCACTCGTACCGCTCATATTTAAAGCAAAGTCGATTCGGGAATCGACGGGTACGGAATTCGATCCTATTACATCTTGCAAAATGGCCGTCGAAAAATTCTTAGCCGCAATTTGAATATTAACAGGGCCGTGCACGGCATAGCTTCCCTGTGCCGCCAAAAGGCCGCCGTCTACGTGAAGAGACAGCTTGTTGACCTGTAAGACCCCGGCTTCAAAGGTTACGTCAATATCCGACGGATCAATGCCATGTCCGTCCATTACGCCTTGCGTAATCTGTCCTTGAATATGCGCATTGGGATTATCCGTCGTACCGTCAACGGAAATATTCCCGTCCAGACGTCCCGTAATCTTGGTAAGCGGCGCCTTGGTTATCCTAATGATATTTTCCAGACTGCCGCCGTCTACGGACGCGCGAGCAATAATACGGCCGTTGTTGCCGTTATGCATCAATTCGGCTTCGTACTTACCGTCACCTTGGGTAAATCCGAAACGATGAAGCCGTAAAATACCGTCACCGTACGTGAAGTTCCCTGAAATATTATCCAACGGCAAGTCGTTAACAACTAAAGAAGCGCCTTTTACGGAACCGCCTACAGACGGATTATCCAAGGTACCGCCTACATGGGCCTGTAAGTTGAGGGCTCCCTTCAAAGATACGTCTTTACGATGAATGAGCCGATCCGTTTCCAAATTCGACCCGTCTACGTCGAGGTTCAACCGATCTCCTACAGTGCCGGAAAAACGCACCGTCGCATCATAAGCGGACACACGCCCGTTCGTCAATTCCCACACACCGTTAGCCATACGGTAATCAGTCTGTACGTAGTCATAAAGATAGCCTTTAACCGACCCGTAAGAAAGGATAACCTTACCGTCCACAGACGGATTGTCCGTCGTACCGCTTATATGGACCGTATTGTTAACCCAACCTGTAAATCCGGTCAGGTCTTTACCCGTAGCCTTCAACACTTGTTCCAGACGTGCATGTTGCGTATCAATCCGCAAGTCCAAAATGCCGCTATCGAGATTTATGCTGCCCGATGCGCGATGTGAACCGTCTTTATAGCGGTACGTCATATCATCAATAACAATCTGCCGTCCCGTGCCGTGCAAGTTGCCGTAAATATTGTCGAAGCCCATGCCGTTAACAGCTCCGTCTGCAGCGTTTAAATCCATACTCCAGATCGGCTCCGTACCGCTTACGTGAACAACAGCCGATACAATCCCGCGTAAGTCCGCTCCTGCCAAGCCGGAGAACATATCCAGGAGAGCTCCCGTAATGATAAGGTTCCCGTCCGTTTGTCCGTCCGAAAGGCTGTAAGCGAAATCACCACGAAGCGTACCGCCGCCTACGAAACCGTGAATCCCCGTAAGTTGCAAAATCCCGTTACCGTAATGAACATCGGTCGCAAGGCCGTCCAAGGCTATGCCGTCGTAAGAAAGACCGTTCCCCTGTGCCTTGCCCTGAACAACCACATTATTCAAATCATTCGTATTACCGCCGACAATGAAATCACCGCTTATAATAGCTCCCAAACCGACCGGAACGCCTGGCATATCACCTACGGAGACGGAGTCGGCGTGTAGCGTAGCTCCTATAGCACCGGATTCGCTATTCCAACGACCGTCGGCCTGCAAAGTGCCGCCGTATAAGTTCGCCTCTAGGGATTGAAGGGTAGCCACATGATGAATGTAAGACACATCGGCCTTAGCCGAATCAACAGTAAAGCCGCTGTACGTTACATTATTCAGAATCACCTTTCCTTCAAGACCCAAGTCGGAGGGAGTCCCCCAAAGGCGACCGTGATAGCCGGCCGTCCCGCTTACATCCACATCTCGCCCTACAGTCAGGGCCCCCATATCTACCCGATCCGCATCGACTTTCAGGTCAAAAACGGGCACATTACCGTTAATCTTAACAAGACCTGAAAGAGCCACGGCCTGATCGTTTACCTTAGCGTACACATCATTTAAGTGCAAATCCGTATCGAATAAGCGGATTTGACCGGTTACATCGGAAACACGATAGTCACCGTATACAAATCCCAGATGGTTCAAGTCGGCCTGCCCTTCGGCAAAAAAGCCGTCATGAGATTCCCTCATATGGAGAAAATATTCACCGACACCGCCCTCTGTCAGGCTCACACCCGTATCGACAGGCACGTAAGAAGCGGCAAAGGTCGCCGAAAGGCCGCTGCCCTTCACTTTGATATCATAATCACGTGCCGACACGTAGTGTACCGAAAGGGATACAGCCTGTCCGTCAACGGAGCCTGTCGCATCTCCGCGTACAGAAGGATAATCCGCTAAGGATACGGAGCCGTTCACCTTTTCAACGACGGCCGTCTTCCCCTGTGCCGGAGCAACACGAAAAGTCCCGTCATGTATGAGAATATTCGAGCGCAGAGCCATCGGTTGATCGGGCGACTGCTTTTTGAATAAATTCGTCACATTCCAGGACTTATCCGTCGGATTTTGCCATACATGAAGAACGGGAGTCTTTACATCCACCAAATCGACAGCCCCTGCCGTATCGCCTGACGAAAGAGATGACACGACCGCCTTGAAAGGATTGATCGTAACGTCAACTTCCTCACTGTCCAGCACACGTCTTCCCTGCGCATCCGCAACGGCTACGTCTGTAAAGACGACTTTCCCCGTAAGGGATATATGCATATCACTAAATGTCAGTGTGCCGTTTATTTTTTCATTGGCCAAGGACGTAATCATCTGCGGTAATCGGGGCCATAGAGCCGTGCGCATCCAAATAAAGGCGGCGCCGAAAACCACCAAAAAGATGATAACGACACTTGTAAACAAGCGGTGTCTCTTCATGAATGGTAACTCCCGTATTTCATCTATAGACAAAGAGAGAATTGCAGCAAACAATTCTCTCTCTTATGTATTTATAACTTATACATTCGTCGGAATAACCGCACCCGTACGAACGTCCATGCCCATCGCTTTTTCAAAAGTTGCAATGCCTACATTGTAGTCATAGAGAGCCTGAATGTTGTTCGTGCGAGCCTTATCCAAGTTTAGCTGAGCATCGAGAACATCCAAGTTAATCCCCACCCCGGCCTGATAACGAACCGTAGCGATTTTGAAGCTTTCCGTAGCCTGGTTTACTACGGTCTGGGTAGCTTGTACACGCTGGGCTGCACTGCGAATAGCAAGATATGCCTGTTTTACTTCGAGTTGTACGGCTTCGCGAATCTTCTGTTCATTTTCACGAGCCTTCGTAAAGGCTTCCTTAGCTTCTTTTGTCTTAGCCCTGGTGGCACCGCCGTCCCAAATGGGCAGGGATACGGTACCCTGGAGCTGCCAGCCTTTATTCTTAGTGCCCGGGAAGTCCGTGTCGAACCAGTTACGGCCTGCACCGACAGCTACGGTCGGGCGATACCCCGACTGAGCTATACCGATATTTTCATCCGCTTTTTCTACAGCTAAAGCCGCCTGTAATACTTCGGGACGATATTTCATAGCGTAGTCGAGAGCGTCTTCCAAAGACATATTGTATTCGTTAAACGGCAAACTGTGGTCCGCCAACTCCAACCGTGTATTAATAGGAAGTCCCAAAATATTATCTAAAGACGCTTCCGCATTGGCCACATTATTGGCTGCCGTTACGGCATCGGTCTTCGAGTTGGCCAAGGATACATCCGATGTCAGTACATCAAGTTTGGCAACGGTGCCGACGTTGTACTGTGCCGTTACATTACGAACGTGTCCTTCCAAATTCGTCACCGATGTATCATATACGTCTTTCAACTGTTTATACGCCAAGAGAGCGTAATATCCCTTAATGGCATCGAGTTTCGTCTGCTGTTCAACGCGCAGCACTTCTTCTTGTGCCGTCGTCTTACCCAACTTGGCGATTTCCGTCATGCCTTCTACCTTACCGCCCGTATACAAAGGAATGGATACACTGAGCCCGTTTGTAAAACGGTTACCGATTGTCGAGACACCGGCAACGCCCGTTTGCGACGAGCTGCGAGTAGCGGCGAAGTTATAATTCACGTTCGGCATCTTGCCGGCCCGTACTTCGTTAATAGCGTATTCAGCCGACTTCAAGTCATAGTGAGCCATCTTAATGTCCCGGTTATAATCCAGGGCCATGCCTACTGTACGGGGTAAGGTAAGCTGTACCGCTTCATTGCGAGGCACGCGACCGACGACGATAACCGGATCGGCTTCTTTCTTTTTAGCCGCTTTTTCAGCCCTTTTGGCCATATCCGCATGAATTTGTTGCGATAATTTTTCACGTAATTCAGGCGGCACATCGGATTTACGGCTGTCTGAAAGCTCTGCCGAAGCCGCATGTTTAACGACATCCGTCGCATCGAAATGTTCCGTCGTGTCGGCTGCGCCCGCAGTGGCACTGATAGATGTAAGCATGATTGCTACCAAAATCTGCTTGGAAATTTTTTTATTCATTGCAAGACCTCCGTAACCGTATTCGGTCGTATTAGAAGACATAGTTAATCCCGTAATAATTACCGCCGTCGGATCTCGACATGGGGCGGGTAAATTGCCCCATGAGGAAGATGTGCGGATGAATCTGATATTGGGCCGTCAAGCGATAGCGCCAGTCGTTGGGGTCATACCCTTCCAGAGAAAAGCGAAACTTGCTGTGTGTAAAGAAATCGGCCCCGATACCGAACTTACCGTGTATCAACCCGGCCCTTGCGGCATAGTCTTTATAAGCTCTGCCGTATTGCAAATTAAGCTGCGTACCGTCTCCCACATCTTCCGCACCGACAAGGGCGAAAGAGTCGCGACGGTATAACTTAAAATTTGCGCGACCGCTGACCTCGTTTCTCGTATCATTATACAACATGCCGGCTTCGCCTTCCATGTTCATACCGCCACCTCCGAGCAGGCCGTTTACCTTTTCGGAAATCTGTGCCGTATTATGCAAGGTTTTCCGAATGTCCGCACTGCTCTGCGGGTCCGTGGCGATATTTTCCATCTCCCCCGCAATGACCGTAAACCGGTCCGTAATAACCTTGATATTTTCCAGAGAACTGCGCATATCGGCGCTCATCTTTCCGTCGCCGTCCATGCGTTGTACCGATTCATTCAATTGTCCCGTAATAGCCGCCATATTGGCCGTCATCTGCTGTACATTACCGGCATTGGCCGCCAACATATTGTTTACATTGCCCGTAATTCCGGCAATATTTTGAATGGAGCCGCGCATAGCCCCCTGTGTCTTTTCGTCACCGATAACGGAGTTGACGTTTTTCATCATGTCGTTTACGTTGTTCAGCAACTTATTGGCATTATCCATAACATCGTCAACCGACTTGACCTTGTCACCCTGTAAGGTACCGCCGTCCGTCACTAAATGTTGCGTATCCTGTCCGGGCGTAATAGACACCAGTTTTTCACCCATAAGACCGTCCGTCGTAATGACCGCCTTCGAGTCCTTCGGAATTTCCGTGCCTTTTTTCAGTTTCAAAGTCACTTCTACCCCGTCTTTACCGGCCGTTACGGATTCTACCTTGCCGACGTTGACACCTACATAGCGCACTGTGTTACCGGCCTGTAACCCGTTGGCATCACTGAAAGCTACGTGTACCGTAAGTCCCGACGAACGAAACAAATCGGCATGGGACAAGCCGACGACTACAAAGAATAATAAGAGTACGCCGACAACGGTCATAATTCCGACCTTGACTTCCGCCGTCATATTCTTCATTATCTCTCGCCCCCTTCTCGTCCTTCTTTACCGCCTGTAATGAAATAGCGAACTTTTTCATTCGTCGTATTTTTAAATTCTTCCGTTGTTCCTATCATTTCAAATCTTCCGTTTTCCAAATACACCATTCTGTCAGCTACTGAAAAGGCCGACTCCATATCGTGTGTAACGACGACCGATAAAGGATGCATACTTTCCTGCATGGCCTTAATCAGCCGACTGATGTCGTTGCTGCGCACCGGATCGAGACCCGCTGTCGGTTCATCGTATAAAATAATCTTCGGATTTAAGGCTACGGCCCGTGCCAGACTGACACGTTTTTTCATGCCCCCCGACAAGTCATTGGGCATCATCTCTTCAATGCCGTCCAGACCGACAGCATGAAGCTTTTCGGCCACGATCTTTCGAATCTCTTCTTCTTTAGTCTTTGTGTGTTGCCTCAAACCGAAGGCCACGTTTTCACCGACTGTCATAGAGTCGAAAAGAGCCGAATACTGAAAGACCATCCCCATATGGCGTCGAACTTCATCCATCTTTTCTTCCGAATAGTCCGTAATATCTTCGCCGTCAATATATACCCTGCCGCTCGTCGGCTTTTGCAACCCCATAATAAGTCGTAAGGTCGTACTCTTGCCGGAGCCGCTGGCACCGATGACGGCCAGAGTCTCGCCGTCATGAATATCCAAATTTACATGGTTCAAAATAATTCTGTCGTCATAAGCGACGGTTATATCTTCTAAACGTATCATAAGGTCGCTCCTAGTACAAAATGACGGACAAAATATAATTCGTTATAAAAATAAAGATAATGGACGTAACGACGGATTTCGTCGTCGCCTGCCCTACCCCTTCAGCCCCGCTCTTGGCGTGCATGCCTTCAAAACAGGCTACAAGGGCGATAATACCGCCGAAGACACCGGCCTTGATAAGACCGAAAAGGACATCGCTGATTTCCGTAAAGAACTCGATGGAGTGCATGTACGTATAATCCGTAAGTCCCGCACTGAAAACGGCTACACAATAGCCGCCGCCCGTACCGATAAGATAGCCGAAAAAGGTCAATAACGGCACCATAAATACGCAGGCAACAAAGCGCGGCACGACCAGATAGGCCACCGGGTCCGTAGCCATACAGCGCAGGGCGTCAATTTGCTCCGTTACCTTCATCGTCCCGATTTCAGCCGTCATAGCCGCACCGACGCGGCCGGCTACGACAACACCTGTCAGAATGGGGCCTAATTCACGCCCCATGGCGACAGACATAATACCGCCCAACGTTGATTGCGCTCCGTATCGCATGAGAATATCCACGATTTGCAGGGTCATAACCATGCCGGCAAAGAGCATAGTCAGAGCGACAATGGGAAATGAATCGACACCGAGGTGTGCCATTTGATTTATGGTCAAATCCCGACGAATACGGGGCATTTGTTTTATAGTTTGTCCGAAGAGAACGGAAATAACTCCGACTTCCTCGAAAATGTGCAGAGTAAAGCGTCCGATACGCTCCAATAGGTGTTGCAAAACTGCCTCCTTCAGACACTCTGTAACCATATATGGAAAACTTTCGATAATTCTCCAGTTTTCATAAGGTTAATCATATCATGAACAAGAGTATTTTTCAAATGTTTTTCGCATTGAATCGCCGTTTTGAGCAATTTTTTTACGAAAAAAAGGAACGGATAATATCCGCTCCTTTTTCGCTCTCATGAAAACTTATTCATCCTTTTCGTCCGTAGTCGGGTCGGCATCCTTGTCGCCATGATTCTTTTGAGCGTCCGAGGCTGTCTTATCTTTATGAGACGACGCATTTTTATCGCCGTTTTTACGGGCTTTCACATCATCCTTCTTCCCCGTTACGTCACTGTCTTCACCGTCCATCGATTCAACGAGACTGACTTGGCCGCTATGAGACTTTTTGCGCTTAGCCATCTCAGCATCCCGTTTGGCCGGTGTCATAACCTTAATGGTAATCTGCCCGTCGCCGTGAATAATATACGGCGTATCGACAACCGATTTGGCTTCGTCGTCATCGTCATGTTCGCTGAGAAGTTTCTTTTTCGGCTTCATCAGGGATTTGTCCGTTTCGACAGGTTCCTTCCCTTGAATCTTCAACTTCGCCGTTGTCGACTTTTCATCGTTGACCATGCTTACATTCTGTTCAAGGATTTCGATGACGATTTGGTTGTTTGAATCTTCTTCTTCGATTTTCTTTTTCAAGTCGGCGAAGTCCTTGTATGTTCTCAGGCGTTCAAGGATTTCATCCGTCAAATTATACTGCTGTTTCTGAATGAGGTACGGCAAAGGTACGACACCGCCGCCGCGTACTTCCAGAACCATGTCGCCCAGAGGCTGATCTTCCGGTACGACGAAAGACATATCCTTAATTTCATCTTCGCCTCGATAGGGGTGAATCTTCACTTTAAAGTAAATCGTATCGCCGGGGCTGACGACAACGGGAGCCGCCGTAGCATCGACAATCCGAGCCGACTGTTTAGCCTGCGTAAGAGATATATCCGATTCTATGGATAAAATAGGATATTTAATAAATTCGTTGTGCTTCAAAATATCGAGGACATTATACAATTCGTCAATGGATTTTTCGTTAATATTATCTTCCGAATAATACATATTGTGACGAGTAATGCTCTTATCGTCACCGTCAGCCGAACGAATAGTGTAAGCAATGGTCGCTGTACCGCCGCCCTTGCGGTCTATAGTCTGGTTTACCGTGTTATAGACCGTCGTCGACGCAAGGACGGGAGTCAACTCGTTGTCTTCAATAATTTTTACGTGCTTCGTTTTAGCTGCCAGCGTATCCCTGTCGGATACATGAATAGTCACGGGAATACCCGGTGCGACGGCACCGTATTCACCGGCAATACCCGAGCCGCGGTCCTGATCGATTTTACCGACTTCCGCACCTACGGAGCCGAGTTTAAATGAGCTGTCATAGTTGTTTACAATCGTAAAAATATAAGCGTTGTGCATAAAATAATCAATACTGCCGCGTTTTAAGAAGGGATGCCCGAAGGCGACGATATGCTTGTCGTCCACATACGTAACGGTACCGATAGCACCTAAGCGCATGTCGCCGTCTACGAAGGCAGCGGCAACGGAGCTGCCCGCTTCCAAAGGATAGGCCACGTTATCATCCCCTGCCGAGGCCGTGTCGACAGGTTGGAAGTTGTAGGACTTCAACTTGTCCTTCATCCACTGCATGGAAAGAGAATCGAATCCCGAAGCCATTAAGGGCGTAGCAATAGGTACCAATTGCGTTTCTCTGGCGTTAAATTCAGGGATCTCTTCCTTTGTCGGATCGTTCCAGAGCTTTACCATGTCTTCAATGGGCGTAATCATACCCATCCGGGATTTGGTAAAGGACCACCCGTAAGCGACGGCACCGACAAGTTTTCCGTTAATATATACGGGACTTCCCGACATGCCCTGTGCAATACCGCCCGATTCTTCTATGAGGGGCCCCGAGAACTTAGCCAAAATCAAGTCCCCCGACGGGCCTGCATTTTTCATAATTCCCAGGACTTCTACCGGGAAGGTTTCTATCTTTCTGCCGTGAGCTACCGTCTTGGCATACCCTGTCATGCCCGGTTGAACATCCTTGACGGACATAAAGGTTTCGGCCTGAACCGAAAAAGCGGTAAGACAACAGAAAGCCGCCGTCATTGCTGCTGCAACACGGCGGAATTTCCGTAATATATTCATCTCTTATTCCGCTTCCACTACCACTACCGTTTCGCCGGCATTAACGTTGCTGCCCGCTCCGACGGCAACGGATTTAACTACACCGGCCGACTGAGCTCGAGCTGCAGCCATAGGACCTGTCAAGGTATTGACCGTAAGCAGTACATCTCCTTCACGAACAACCGTACCTACAGCCGATACTGTCGTTACCGTACCGCTCAACACGGAAGTATATGCTACTTCTGCAGCGCTGACGGGCATAACGGCCATAGCGGCCAAGCCCAGTGCTACCATCATCTTTTTTAACTTTTTCATATTATCCACCTCTATGATTCGTAATAACTGTCTTTTAATCTGTCCATTTCCGCCAAAGCCTTGCCGGCTCCGTTTGCTACGGAAAGAAGGGGCGTGTCGCATAAGTAAGCGGCCATCCCCGTGGCTCTTGCAATGAGACGATCGAAACCGTCCAAAAGAGCCCCGCCGCCGGTGAGGACAATGCCGTGGTCGGCAATGTCGGCCGCCAATTCGGGCGGCGTCTTTTCCAAGATAGATACGACGGCATGGACAATACTGTCCAAAGGCTCTTCCAGAGCCGTTCTTATTTCCTGCGAGTCCACATCGGCCTCTACAGGAAGTCCCGTTTCCGTACTGCGACCGCGCACGTCGGCCATAAAGTTGCGACCGTCCGCAATGGCCGTGCCGATGAGCATTTTTAACTCTTCGGCCGTACGATACCCGACGGTTACGGATTTATTTTTTTCCAAATAGCGAATAATCGCTTCATCGAAGGTATGACTGCCGATACGCAAGGATTCGCTGATAACGACACCGCTGAGGCTTAAAATAGCCACATTGGTCGTACCGCCGCCCAGGTCGACAACCATGGACCCGTTCGAATCGGCAATATCAAGACCTGCCCCGATGGCTGCCGCCAAGGGTTCTTCCATGACGACAATCTTACGGGCTCCGGCCTGCAATACCGCTTCCATGACGGCCCGTCGTTCTACGTTCGTCACACCCGAAGGAACGGATACGATGACGCGCGGCTTACTGAGCATGTAATTACCCGTCACCTTGCGCAGATAATGGCGCAAAAGATACTCCGTCGCATCGTAATCGGCAATGACGCCGTAGCTCACAGGATGATAGGTCCTCACATTGCGAGGTGACCGCCCCAACATAGCCTTGGCTTCCTTACCGACGGCGACAACACGGTTAAGTCGCTCGTCGACGGCAATAACGGCCGGTTCATTAATAACGACACCGCGGTTTTTAACATATACGACAATATTGGATGTCCCCAAATCAACGGCAATGTCCGTACCGAACCAACGGGACGGTGACAAATACCGCAACGGAGACAGAGTTTTTCGATTATTCTTCGTCTTCAACTCGGACTCGGACAATGTCTGCACCCAACCTTTGTAACTTGGCTACCAGATCGTCATAGCCTCTGTCTATGTGATGTAACGAGCCGATTTCCGTACGGCCTTCAGCCACGAGACCGGCCAGGACAAGTGCCGCGCCGGCACGCAAGTCCGTCGCATTGACGCGACCGCCTGCCAAGTGTTGCACCCCTTCAATAAAGGCGCTGCGACCTTCAATACGGATTTTCGCACCCATTCGTTTGAATTCTTCAACATGCATAAAACGGTTTTCAAAAACTGTTTCCGTTACAATGCTGTTACCTTCGCAAATAGTTACCAAGGCCATGAACTGCGCCTGCATATCCGTAGGAAAACCCGGATAAGGCAAGGTCTTTATTTCAACGGCTTTCAACGGTCTCGTACCGATGACGCGAATGCCGTCAATGTCTTCTTCAACCCGTGCGCCCACTTCCTTGAGCTTGGCAATGAGAGGTTTCAAGTGTTCGGACAGAGCGTTTTCTACATACACATTCCCCTGTGTCATAGCCGCACCGACCATAAAGGTCCCCGCTTCGATGCGATCGGGAATGACGGCATGAGCGGCGCCGCGTAGTTCCTTAACGCCTTCAATACGAATGGTATTCGTCCCGGCACCGCGAATATTGGCACCCATGCTGTTAAGATACGTTGCCAAATCAACGATTTCCGGTTCTTCCGCCGCATTTTCAAGGACCGTCTTGCCTTCAGCCAAAGAGGCGGCCATAAGAATATTTTCCGTAGCCCCTACGCTGGGAAAGTCCAAGTAGATTCTCGCCCCCTTCAAACCGTCAGGAACGGATGCTTCAATATCCCCGTCGGCCAAGTCAATAACCGCACCCATGGCTTCAAAGGCCTTTAAGTGCAAATCAATGGGTCTGGCCCCGATGGAACACCCGCCGGGAAGAGAGATTTTAGCATGCCGTTTCCGTGCAAGCAAGGGGCCCATAACGAGGAAAGACGCACGCATGCGGCGTACCAAATCGTACGGAGCCACGGTAGACGTAATATTCGTACCGTCCAGAACGAGTGTCCCCTTTTCGGGCGATTCCACTACTACGCCTAAGGATTTAATAACCTCGCTAACCGTGTGGACATCGGCCAATTCCGGAATTTCCGTCAATGTCGACTTGCCTACTCCCAACATGGACGCAACGATAATGGGCAAAACGGCATTTTTAGCACCGCTGACCCGAACCGTACCGTTAAGCGGATTACCTCCGCGAACAATCAGTTTTTCCAACTCCGATGCCTCCCAATATATCTTCAATATACCTTTATATACATAGTTTTTACTCTAAACAATTTACCTTCCGGTCATAATTGCTAACAGATATTGTAACACAGAAAAGCGAAATCTGAAATACCCCGAAGAAGGGAGATAAAAGGATTTTCAGCAAGAAAAAAAGGACAGAATCCAAAAGATACTGCTCTTTTTCAGTCTGAGCGCAATACCTTTCTTCCTGTCCTTTTTTCTATCTAAAAGAGGATTTATTTCATGCTTTCATAAATGCGTTCCAAGTTGGTCTTCATACGATCGAGATATGACTCTCCTTCAGGATTGCTTTCTATCGTATCGAGGACTTCCACCTTGGCACCTACTTCGGCGGCCAAGGTTTTAGAAACTGCAGGGCTTGCCGCTTCTTCGGCAAAAATCGTCTTCACTTGATTCGTCTTACAATATTCGGTCAGTTCGGCCAATTCCTTCGGGCTCGGCTCGCCTTCTGCAAAAACATCTTCTACGCTCTTTTGCGTTAAAGCGAAATCGCGGCACAAATAGCCGAAAGCTGCATGACCCGTTACAAAGTCGCGACGCTGAACGTCTTTAAACTTGCCTTCATAATCCTTGCGCAGGCTTTCAAGCTGGGCAATGTATTCTTTAGCGTTCTTTTCGTAGAAATCCTTATTAGCCGGGTCGGCTTGAGCCAGTCCGTCGGCAATATTTTGAACCTCTTGTGCGGCACAAGTCAGACTGAGCCATGCATGGGGATCGAATTCACCGTGTTCTTCCACTTCTTCCGGATCCGTATTCTTAATGGCGTCAATTCCCTTAGAAGCCTCAATTTTAACGAGCTTGTCGTTATGAGCCGCTTCGATAACCTTTTCCTGCCACGGTTCCATACCCAACCCGTTATACACGAATACGTCTGCCCCTGAAAGAGCTTTCATTGTTTCCGTCGAAGGTTCGAAACCGTGCGGTTCCGTCCCTGCCGGGATAACGGTATGCACTTCCACCTTGTCCTTGCCTACGGCCTTGACGAATTCTCCCATGGCATCAAAGCTGACGGCCACCTTCACCTTATCCTTCTTCGCCGTCTCTTCCGTCTTACCGCAACCGGCCAAAACGGATACGGCCAAAAGGACCGTAAGTATGCAAGCTATCCATTTCCTCAACCCTACCATCTCCTTTTAGCAAATGCGAATCATCTGCATTAACATACAAAAAAGATTATCACACCCGTCTATGACTGTCAATCTTATGAAAATATGCAAATTTATCGTTATATTTACTCTTTCGGATTTTCCGTTACGGCAACAAAAAGAGCCGTCTTACCGACGACTCTTTCCCTTTTAAGCGGCCCAGACGGCCCGCATAATTTGTCCGTACGATTCTTCCAAGTGCTCGATAATGAGGCTGAACAGAACGGAGATGATTTCTCCGTCAGCTACATCATCACTAATGTAGCAAACGTCTAGGATCAGCGCCCCTTCTTCGTCAACACAGTACTTGAAAGACTTGTACGTACGATTGTACTCATTGATGAGATTATATACAGCCGTTTCGTTGCCGTTTTTCAGAACCTTCGGGGCTATGAGAACACGAATTGTCGAATACAGCGTATCGTCAAGAACCAACACAAGCGGTAACTCCGTTCCCTGAGCTTCAATGAATGTCCTGAAAATGACCGTGTTCAACCGGCGGTCATGCATATCATCCATCATAAACGACTTGATTCCCGATTTCTTTAAATATTTTCGGAAGGCCTCGGCTTTCTTATTCATCTGTCATCACTCCGTTCCGAACAACACAGACCGAATCCGAAGATACGAACATAGTTTCTTTAATTTCATTATACAGAGAATAAGAATTCCTTGCAAAGCCGCTGCTATACTGATATTCGATGACTTTTGCCCGTGGCATAATCGATTTCGATACCGGGCTGATTATTATAAACAAAAACATTAAATTTGATTCCCTTTCCGTTATCTTCTACAGAGAGTGCTTCCATTTGCACTCCCCTTGCCACCAGATTCTTTCCTTCAAAGACGGGTGTTACCCGATAAAGCACATGATTGTGCGTTTCCTTAATATAGTCATGAACCATATTTTCAAAAGGAAGCATACCTTGCACGTTCAAATAGCGCGTACCTGTAATGAGATTCTTCGGGTTTGCATTTTCCGCCGTCAACTGATAACCGATAAGGTGACAGCGGTTATATAAGTATTTTCCGTCTACGTTATCATATTTAACCGTTTGCCAACCGCTGGGTTTGACGGAACCGATAGGACCGCGTTTTTGCGTAGGCATCAAATCTTCGCCGATATCGGCAAAGGCCGGCCCGCACCGCCCCGACGGATCGAGATCACTGTATCGCTCGACAGATGTCGTCTTCATATCCTCTTGGGAAAAAGACGGCTCGTTGTTGTTAATGACCACATAGGGCTTCCCGCTAAAAGGCGGCAAGGTCGACAAGTCGACAACATTGCGCCCCGACTCGTTTTGTGCTGAAACAGCGGCTGCAGGTACCGCCTTTTCCGCCTTCGGTTCAACCGGATTAGAGCCGCACCCGGCTAATGATACAATTACCAGTAGGGTCGCCAGTAAGGCCGTAAGTTTTTTCTTTATCATCTCGTATATACCTCTTGCGTAATATCATCGTGAGACGTGCCGACAAAATCCGTTTGCTTCGTTACGGTAAAGACCCCTTCTAAGGGCAAATCAAAGAAAAAGTCACCCGGGTAAGCACGGTTCCACTTATATAAAACAACAGATTGAACCGAGTCGACAAAAGGCTTTACAGATACATTTTCAACAAAACAATACGCATCTTCGCCGGCCTTTTCAAGAAAATTCTCGTCGCACGTAAGAACCGCTTCCGTATCTTCAAATAAATCGGCAGAAAAGGGGTGAATGTACAAATTCGACCCGTATTCTTTTATAATACGCCTAATCAATTCGCTGTCTTTACTCTGTCGCCTGTTGTTGAACAAGAGTCCCATACTGTCATCTACTGCCGCAATAATATGCATTTCTTCTCCTTAATAAGCCTTCGCCTCTTCCGGCGTCAACCAAAAATGAATGCCCGTCGTCGAGTCGTACCAACGGTCTTCATTAAAATTCTTTACTTCCATCCATTGTCCGACACGATAAATAAACTTGGGATCCACCAAGGACATGGCCTCTTTATATGACGTCTTTCCGTCAAAACTCTTAATACTTAGGACCTTGGCCTTATTACAGCGACAGGTCTCTCCCGTAGCGGAGGTACGCTTGGCGTCGGCAGGTACCAACAAGGTGACGAGAAGATCGTTAAAACACTTCTTGTACGCTAAAAAAGGCCCTTTTTCGGGACAGTAGAGACGAAAAAAACGAGTCTTCTCATCGTCTACAATACCGTCCAATCGGGCACCTTCCAGGTTGGCCCGATATAAGTCGGTCCCCTTAAGGACCGCATGATTCAAGTCGCAACCTCGCAAGGCCGCTCCGTGCAAGTCGGCACCCGACAAGTCGGCGCCGGACAAAGAGCAATCGGAAAACAACGTATCGGAAAAATCGGTATCTTGCAAACAAGCCCCTACGAAAGATACATGGCGAAAGTCGGACCAAGAAAAATCCAGTCCCGACAAATCCAAGCCGTCAAGATTCAAGCTTTCCAGCTGCGATTCACGACACGAATGAGCTTGACGCTCAGCCCTTGTCATCATGCTTAATTGACGCATGTCTTCAAGTGTCAGCATTTTCATGGCTCTCACTTCCCGCTTATGAGATGTAAGCCCTAACGGGCTTCAAAAAGGGGCAATTTTTCCAAAAAGATAATGTCCGTCCGCTTACCTGCATCCCCTTCAGCCAAAATAGCCGCCTTACCGATGACTTCGGCACCGGCCTTTTCAGCCAACTCTTCCAAGGCCTTCAAAGAACCGCCTGTAGAAATAACGTCATCTGCAATGACGATTTTCTTACCCTTAATAAGCTCTACATCCGCATCGGAGAGGCAGAGGATTTGTTTTCCCTTCGTCGTAATTGATTCATCGTCTACAATAAGGGGATTTTCCATATAAGCCTTAATGCTCTTGCGCGCCACAATATAGTGAGGCATGCCGAGAATCCGTGCCATTTCGGCTGCCAAGGGAATCCCCTTCGTTTCGGCCGTCATAATCATATCCGCTTCGGCCGGAAGCTTAGCCGCCAGCTCCTTCGCCGTATTGACGGTCAGCTCCGTGTCGCCGAGAATGACAAAGCCTGCAATAGCCAGACTGTCCGTAACATTTAAAATCGGCAGCTGTCTCGTACAGCCTGCCACGTGAAGTTCATAATATTCTTTAGCCACGATACACCTCATTTTTCCCGCAGGAAATTAGATTTTTAAATCGATAATCGCCGAAACGCCTACGCCCTGAATGCGCGATGCCCCGACGGGATTGGCACTGTTTACGGGAACAAGCCCCTTAACACGCGCTATGTTATTAAAGCTGCCTTCTACCTGGGCTACGGCCTTTACCTGCTCTACTTCCGCCGTCGGTCCCGTAACCTGAGCGGCACCGACACGACTGCCGTTACCGATGCTGACAATGGGAACTACCTTCGTCGCATACGTAGTGCCGAGATTTTTCTGGTTCAATAATTTATTCAAAAAGCTGTTAATAGAGCTACCGTATTTATCGATGACAAGGCCGATAGCTCCGCCCTTAATCATACCGCCCAAGCCGATGGCTTCTACGGGAAGAACGGCACCGAGAGAGGCCGTACTGATAGAAACGGCCAACATAGCCGCAATAAGTTTCTTTTTCATCTTATACCTCCTATGCATCTTATGATTCTATTATATCAAGACACGGTAGTCTGTGAAACCCTTATAGATATAACGACCGAATCTGTCCGATTCCCTTGCCTGCAGGATATAGTATATAATAACATCACCAATATGTTGCGGAGGTACATATGTTAAAAGTTAAACTTCAAAAAGCGAGTTCTCACCTGTATCAACTGTTTAAACAGGACCCCCTGCTGTATATACTGATTCTTCTATTTTCAGTATTCATTTCCAACATCCCCACAACGGAACCCTACGTCCGTTCAGTACTTATCCTCTTATGCAGCCCGGCCCTTCTTGTACAGACCTATGTTCTACGCAATAACCGTTTCAGAACTATCGCCACGGTACTTGCCGCCGTTATTTCGATCATCGCCTACGCTGTAGCTGTAACCCTGGATAATACGGGCGTTTCCGCCTTATGCCTTAACTTAGCGGCTCTCTGGCTCTTTGTCACCGTCTTGCAATACTTGACCTTGGATGCTACGAATAACCCGACATCGGCTTTTTACGGACGCTTTCTGCAATTCATCAAAGCAGGCGCCGTAGCCATACTCATCAACACTCTGCTATCCGTCATCCTTTTATTTGTCGCCCTTATTTTTCCCGAAAGTCTCCCTATTACCTTCATTACCGGTCATCTCACCCCCACCTTGTGGACCCTGGTCTTCTTCATCGTCCTCTTTTCGTATGAATCAGGACCTTCCGAACCGGGCAAACTCTACACCTTTATCTTTAAAACCGTCGTGCCTAAGTTCACCGTCTTTTCGGGAACCCTAGCCGTCATTTATCTGTTTTTAATCCTTATCGACGTGCGACCGGATGCTCGCTTTTTGTATACCTACTATCCTTACGTTACCTTGTACTATCTATTCTTTTTAGCCGGCTTTCGCATTAAGGCGACCATTCCCGAACGTCCCCTCATTCTCATCCTCTTCTCGGCCCTTACGGCCCTTTGCCTTATCCTTACCGTTAAGCGAGTCTATGTCGATTCATCTCTCATCCTGGGGGCCGTTTACATCATTCTCTTTAACGGCGCATTTCTCATTCACAACCTCTACCTTCTCATTCGTAAAACAGGGCCGGGGGCACACACGAAACTCCTCGCCCTTATCATGGGGCTCATTATGTTCATGCCCCTCGTAGGTTACACCTCTTTCATCCGTTTCGTCACCTACACTCACGAAAAAGATACCTATATCCCCCATTTCTCCATAAGCAGCCAGTTCGATAAGGATGCCGAATCGGCTCAGAGCGAAGCGGAAGGCGAGTCTGACACCGCCGGTCATTCCCCGGCCGGTAACCCAAAAGGCAAGGTAACCAACCTGACGCCGCGACGAGAATCTGCTATTTCCTATCATATTGCGTCGTATACGGAGGCGAATTTAAACAACGTCTTTTTCTTCAACAAGCAGACTCGCAAAGCTTCTCGTACCTTCGGCGACTACACACTGGACTTGGACGAATCGGGCAAGAACCTGACGGTTACCTTGCCTGACGGGCAATTGCGGACATACAACATACCGGAAATCATAGAAGAACGAATTCCGGCGGGCGATGAAAGTACAGCCGTCACCTTGAATACCGACAACTACCTGATCGTCATTACCCAATACCATAACGACAATACGTCGACGAGTCTGAGCTTTGACATATTCTACAAATAAGAATCTTCACATAAAAGAGGCATCTCAATGAGATGCCTCTTTTACTTACGTGCTTTTATTTGTATTCAGGAACCCATTTCAAAGCAGCCACGTTTTGCAAAGCCTCTTCTTCGCTCAAATCACTCTGCCCTGTCCGTACGGCTTCTTTTGCTACCGCTACGGCCACAGTATGGGAAAACTCCGTGAGTTTATCTACCGGCGGCAAGGTGGCTGCCCCGGGTTGCGTTACATCTATGATTCCTCCCAATGCATGAGCGGCTGCGGAAATCATTTCATCCGTCAACAGCTTGGCCTCTGCTGCCATGACACCCAAACCCAAGCCGGGATAAATGAGGGCGTTATTAGCCTGTCCGATATAATACATAATCCCCTTATACATGACCGGTTCGGCAGGAATACCCGTAGCAACAAGGCCGCGACCTTCTGTCCACTCAATGAGATCTGCCGCCTTGGCTTCTGCCAGCTTTGTCGGGTTGCTCAACGGGAAGATGAAAGGACGTTTCGTCGTTTTGGCCATATGTCGAACAATACCTTCCGTAAAGGCTCCGGGAACTGTCGACGTACCCACAAGAATCGTCGGACTCACAGCCTTAACGGCAGCTTCCAAATTCGTCAATTCATGGGCATTAGAAAACTCATCACGGTTACGAGTAAACTCTCGTTGTTCCGGCGTAAGATTCGGCGTATCATCAAAAAGAAGGCCCTGTTTATCGACAAGATAAAAACGTTTTTTTGCCGCTTCAGGGGAAAGACCCTGTTTCACCATTTCCGAATAGACGCGGTGAGCAATACCACAACCGGCCGTACCGGCGCCGAAGCACATGTACACCTGATCCGTTAGCTTTTCTTGAGAAATATCGAGACCTCCCAAAATACCGGCGAGCGTAATAATCCCCGTCCCTTGAATATCATCGTTAAATACGGGATAGGTCTTATTATACTTTTGTAATAGAGCCGCCGCATGGTCTCTGCCGAAGTCTTCAAAATGTAAGTACAACTTCGGAAAGAGTCGTTCCGCCGTTTCCACAAAAGTATTTAAAAATACGTCGTAATCATGCCCTGTTACACGCTTTTGATGATTTCCCAGGTATAGCGGATTGTCTAAAAGGGACTGACGATTGGTGCCGCAATCCAGGATAACCGGCAAAACCTGTTCGGGGTTAATACCGGCGGCGGCCGTGTATACCATAAGCTTACCGACGGAAATGTCAACACCGTTCGTACCCCAGTCACCGATACCGAGGATTTCTTCCGCATCAGACACGACAATGAGACGAACATCTTTGCCCTCTGCCCCGCTTCTCAAGGACTCTTCAATTCGCGACGGCTCGTCGACAGACAAAAAGACGGCATTTTGCGGATTTACAAAAAGTTCACTGTATTCTTCAATATTTTCGGCAATAACCGGATCGTACACAATAGGCATGAATTCGACTACGTGTTCGCTAAATACCTTATAGAACAAGGTGCGATTCGTATCAAACAATTGCATGAGAAAACGACGCTTTTCAATACCCGCATCCTTGCGGCAAATATGTTCGTACGCTTGCCTAGCCTGCTCTTCAAGAGTCTGTACATGAGGCGGTAACAACCCGACCAACCCGTTTTCTATACGTTCCTCAATGGTAAATGCCGTGCCCTTATTCAAAAACGGATCGTTTAATAAATCATAGCCTGTCTTCATCATTTATCCTCCTAACCGAAACACCATACAACCGTTAGATCTGGTATGTAGTAACTATTATATCACAGCCCGAATAATTCTAAGGCAATCATATGCCAAAGAGCCCCTATGTAAAGCATAAAAACCCCGACTTTAAGATTTTTAATACTTTGTATGCAATATACTTTAACTCATTAGTTATTAATTTGTTTGTTCTTTAAAATTTATTATGATATGATGAGATTACAAAGATTCGTTTAGTACGTACTACTTTTATAAAGGAAGTGCCGACATGGACGATATGCAACGGTTTATTAACGAACACAACCTACGACTGAGAGAGGGTGCACAAGGTTTTATGAGCAGGGAATTCTCCAAACATGAATGGGCGGCTCCGGCTGTTCAAGAGGCTGACGTTTTTAAAAAATACTGTCATCACTTGGGTCTCATGGGAGCGACCATTGAAGAAATCACCACTGTGGGCTTCGGCGTCGGCCCCATAGACGGTTATTCAATATCCCATTTTTGCACGCACAAACGCCATCCGGAAAATAAAATCTCCATCGACGTCGATGCCTGTCTATGCGGAGTCGACCACGTTAACCTCATTATGAACTGGTACCTCTGTCCCATAGTCCTTGTGACGGACAAAGGAAAATTTGAAATCGACTTCACCGAATCCTCAACCGTCTACATGGGCAAAGACTCCATTCCGACGCACTACTACGGAGCCTCCGAAGAAGAGCTGGAGCAAGAATACCTGGCCAAAGAACTCTTTTCAGGCCTACAAGGAGACACTGTCGTCGACTGCCTCATTGAAGAACAAACCTTTGAAGAAGCGGCCTGCGAATTTACGGGAGCCTGTAACATGACCTTACCCTACGGTCTGACCTCGTATATCAAAAACATTACCTTCTGCTTGGAAAGCGGCAGAAAACTCCGCCTCTCCACCTTCTGGAACAACGGCATGATCGAAGTCCTGGACAAGGAAGACCGCTACGTTCAAATCCCGGCAGACCACCTGAAACGATGTCTTCCCTTTGCGTAATACAGGTAGATGTTGAGTCGCGTGAAAACAATGAATGATGTGAGTAGAAAGCAGCAAAGGACCGAACGGAATAAATCCGTCCGGTCCTTTTTAGTGCGTTAACGGGGGGGGCTAACTCACGCCTATAACGACTCATAGTATTCTCGTATTTTTTGCGCCATTAACTTTCGCCGCCTAATCAAAAATTCCCGGTAATCATTGATATCCATATTTTCAAACCCATCAGGAATGCAATTTTGTCGTAAGTTTTCTGCTAAAACGGCCTTATCAATGATTCCACCGTAAACGGGTTTCTTCGTCTTGCACTGATTTACTACTTCCGGCATATAGATACACGGTGCATCATCACTAATTTTAATATTAATTTCTTGCTGAAGAAACACGTAATTAGCAATTTGGTTATACATTCCCCGCTCAAGCTTATGTTTAGTTAAATACTTCTTAGGGAATAGATGGTGAATATCCCCACGATTTTCCAGCATGCTTTCCACTTCAACATGCTCCGACAAGAATCCCTTATCATGCACTTTTGCCTGTGCCGCCAAAAAAATTTTAAAATAAGGACTGCTTGCAACAGACGTATCTAACTTCTGCAAGAGCATAACATTCCAGAACGCATCAGATAATTCTCCTGCTTCAGTTACTTTTAAATATTCTGTCGGATCATCATAAGCAAAGAATCGCTTAATATCATAGTCAAACCCTGATTCGGGCGAACTCGAATAACGACCGGTCAAGATCGAAAGCACAACCCAACGTCGTACAATTTTTTCTATAATATTATCTTTGATTTTCCGTTCTCTAAGGGCCAAGTACAGTGCATAACTAAAATTCAATGCGTTTTGTGAACGAATAAGCGAACTCTTTACGATACCTGCAGATTCAATAATCATAAGGAATCTCTCGTAGTTGGTTTTATTGATAGTATGCAATACGGCATCATGCAGCTTAGAGAAAGAGTCTTCTTCAATTTCAATTTTAAATTCTCGTGTCTTAAAATCCCGCCCAGATAGCAAGCTTACCAAGTCTGCCAATTTACCTCTTTTAAACTTATAAGTAAAAGCCACGTGCAAAAGGTCTGTATACGCCGCCTTATATATTGGATTCACTTTTCCTGCAGCCCACTTAATGTCATCAAACTCCGGTTTTGAAGCAAACTCAGTATCATTAGCCTGAATTTCTTTTAAATCTTCCGGGGATTCCAGCAGATGGCAGAAATAATCAATAGTTTTTCTAATAAGATTACCACCATACACTTCATTGGAAGATATCTTAGACATGGCGAAATCAGCCTGCGATAACACAACGCCCTTAGAATTAATTCGAATAAAAATATCAGTTACGCTGTCAATATCCAGGTCTTCATTTAGGATTATAACTCCCAACCTATTATCTTGGATGCTCCGTAACTTTGTAATGACCGCATTTACCTTTGACATCTGGTCTTTAATATTATTCTTTTCACAATAGTTCATTACGAAATCAAAAGGGTCAAATGTGGTCTCAAATACTTTATATATATCCGGGATCCACCAACTGCTTTTTTGGATGGCCGGATTCGATCCCTCAAATACTTCTTCTATAGGGTTAAATGCAATGATGATTCGCTTCCATTTATAATGGTCATCCAGCACCTTCTTCCCTACAATAGCAGCTGCAAGTGCAGTAATTCGCTGTTGCCCGTCAATTAGAACCTTTTTCCCTACTGAAGTAGTACCATCTTTCAATTTAACCTTGGGGTTCTGCCAGACAATAATATATCCGACAGGAAAGCCCTTATACAGTGAGTCCATTAAATCACGGACCTTAGTACTATCCCAAACGAAAGGACGCTGCATTTCAGGTATGGCTATATCTCCAGTTTTTATATTGTTAAGTAATGTCTCCACTGCATAGTTATTGACCTCATAACGAGCCATGAGTTGTACACCCCATTTTTAGTTGATTTATGAATGTAAACACGATTCTGCACAAAATTTATATAAAAGAACGCATAAACACTCCATATAACAAGCTAATATTTACTTTATATTTAAGTATTAATTCCAATACGGTGACAGTTCTACATATTTAGGATATCCATTAAACCATAGATATTCACCATAACCTATTCCAAAAGCACCGTCGCCACCAGCTTTAGGAGTCATTTTAAACCCATATACTTTTTGGAATTCATAAGGAGTGTTATCACAATTGAAACCAGTACGATCAAATCTACGATCCCCACCGTCTAAAACTCGAATTTGTGCTACTCTTCCTCTTCTTATAACTAATTCCAGTCCGATACTACTATACCTCCACAGCTCCTCTTTAGGGTACTGCCTTCTGGGCATATTTATGTCAGGATTACCGTACTTAGAAATAACTTCTTTCGTAGTCATATCTAATCCTATTCCACCAACAGTCTCATAATATCGAGGTGTCGGAGTTCTCAATAGCGACCTATCTTTAGTAGAATCTACATTATCGACTAGAATTAAATGAGCATGATAGTTAGAGGTGCCTCCTACCCCTTCATACCCAATTCTCAAATCCCTATACCCTCCCGATTCGACGACCCGAAGAATACAGCCAAAATTACTCCCTCCACCAGCAAACTTATATACTCCAACTACAGGGCAATCATTAATTGCCGTTCCAGAAAAATTTAAGATTGCATTACCATCTATATCATACCATGTGCCTTGCAGTTTTGATAAAACACTCTCTGTTCTATCCGGCTCACTAGCCATGACGGTACTAAAACAAAATAATATACATAAAACAATGATCCCAATAACATCAAACCGTTTTTCACGCATAATATTTCCTCCAAGAATAAATACCCCAACTACTTTTTATAAGGTAACAATTTATACTTTTCTACATATGATATAGCTCTACTATTACCATGTCGGTTCGACTGGTACATAATCAAAACAACCTTTCCCGTACTTTTATCGAAAATAAAGTTCAGCCCTTCATTATGAGGCGAAACATATTCAACAACTCCGTATCCACTATAGTTTTTTGACCACGAATTATCATCATATACACCATAAATTTCACGATAATCTGCAGGCTCATCCCTATAAACCTTGCCATAAGCATATACAACATCATTAAACGTCATTCCCACTGAAATTCCCTTATTCGTTGTATACCCAGGGGCCACTAAAAAGACTTGTCCTACACGATTATCCCACACATCGACAAGCACACAATTATCATCAGATGCATACAAATCATGTGCAACATACCGATGGTCAGCGCTGACTAAGTGATACGGGTAGGAGTTCAAATACGAGTACACATCCGTATCTTTATCAACACCACCCAATACACCAGCATTATCTGTCATAGCACTAATATTAGTCACCACTGTCAACCCAATAAAAAAACCAGCACAAAGGACCTTTTTTAAATTCATTTCTTGCCACTCACCTTTCTCTAATTAGGTTAATTAACTGATAACTTATTCATGATTTTTACGTCCGCTTTCAATTGTATCTATCATATCACAATTTTATATCAATTCAGATTAATTTTACATGCCACGCTTCTTTTAAAGCTCATCCTTGGGAACAGTGTAAGTTAGGGGATATTGTAAAATCTTATTCTGGTGGGACGCCAACAGCCTCAAATAAAGAATATTATGGTGGTGATATCCCATTTATTAGATCTGCTGAAATTAACAGTGATACTACAGAATTATATATAACTCAAAAAGGGTTAGATAATTCTTCGGCCAAAATAGTTGATAAAGGAACTATTTTATATGCAATGTATGGAGCTACTAGTGGTGAGGTTGGAATCAGTAAAATCAACGGTGCAATTAATCAAGCTATTTTGGCTATGAGACCATTAGAATATAATGGTAAAATCATTGAACAATATTTACGGAAAAATAAAAAAAGTATTATAGGTAAATATTTGCAAGGGGGACAAGGGAATTTATCTGCGAGTATTATTTTAGAACTACCCATTCAATTGCCTGGATTAGAAGAAAGTAATCAAATAGCAAATTTTTTAGAGTCCTTTGATAATCTCATCACCCTTCATCAGTAAAAGTCATTTCCACACATTTTTACTACGTTAATCCTGATAGGGATCTCATGACTAAATCAATGTCTCGGTTTTCTAGTTCTTGAATGATGTGTAAATAGGTCTTTTGGGTCGTTGTCATGCTCGCATGCCCCAATCGTCTGGCTACGCTAGCAATGGAAACGCCGGCAAAAAGCAAGAGGGATGCATGAGTATGTCTAAGACCGTGAATGGATATGACAGGTATGTTTTGGGCCTTACAATGACGAGCTAATATACTGTTTACTGTAGAGTTAAAGACACGGCCTCGAATAAAAATCGGTTTGTCTTCCGGTAGATCCTTGATTAGTTCGGAAAATTGGATAATTGTCTGCCAATCAAGTTGTATTTTCCGCACAGATGACTTATTTTTTGTAGGCATGAACCCTCCCTTACCTTTATAATCCCACGTCCGTTCAACTGACAAGGACTGTCTGGCAAAGTCAAAGTCTTTAGGTGTCAATGCCAGAGCTTCAGAAAATCGCATACCTGTTTTAGCAATTAATAGAATCAGCCAGTCCCAATTGATTTGCGGCGGCAATTTCAAGGATGAAAGCAAGGTGTGAAGCTCGAATTGGTTTAGGTACTTAATCTTCTTTGCTCTAGGGGTCATCCCTTTTATAATGGCCTTACGAGTCGGATCGCGTTCAATCATGCCATCGTCAACAGCATCTAAGATGGCGGCTTTTAGCTGATGATGAAAATCCATAGTCGTTTGTCGTTCATGAACAGCTGCATAATCGTTTAATAATTTTTGATAGGTTATGCGATTTAAATCACATAATGATAATTGAGGCACCAGTTTTTTCAACCATACGAGTGTAATCTCGTATTTTTTCATGGTTACATCTCGAATGGCCCCTTCTTTATAAATACGTATCCATCTTTCATAATATTTATAAAAAAGCTCACTTCCCTTTTCGTTCATATTTATGCTCTCCTTCCTTTAGCGACTTTACAACATATATTTGTGCAGAAATGACTCTTCCTGATGAAGGGTAATAGTACTATCTATCATATTAAATAGTTTACTAATTTTTCGCTGCTCATCTGTAGAAATAGGTATTTTAAATATAAAACTATCAATCTCTTTAGATGATATATTAGGCTGTGCCCCCGCAACTAAAACTGACTCCAATTGTTTCAAAAAGATAGATGATTTTACCAATGTACTTATAAAAGAATAATCACACTTCAAATTATTTTGAAAATAACCAACACGTTGATTCTGATAAAATTTAATATTCCCAGTATTTTTCAGTACTGCAGCTTTTCCTGTCGTTGCACCTGACATGGCGATAACCAATGCATTATTAGGTAAAACATAATTCTCATCATTATTTTGTTCTAAATAGTACGCAAAATCACCGCCTATGGAACCATCACTAAGAATATTAGAAATTCTAATAACAGGAACTCCTGTCTCTTTAAACTCGGTACTTTTAAAAGCAAAGCCTCCCCTTAATGGTGTTAAATCACCTAACTTACGCTGTTCCCAAGTTTAGCATAATAAAAATAAGGTTTTTTACAAATCTCCAGGGTATAATTAATACTTACCATCAACAAAATATACTGAAAGCATAAAGGTTTTACAAAAAATAATGTCGGGATCGACATCTATTCAGTGTCGGCCCGACATTCACTAAAATTTATATTTTATTTTAATTTTACAAAAACTCGAATCATCATATCATTAACTGTATCAGTCGCTACTCCAACGCCTCTAACTTCCAGTCATTTAATTGCTTACGCAAACTATTCGTAATTTCCATTTTTACCATTAAAAGTTTACTATTATCCTCCAATTGAACTGACGCAAGTAAATCATCAAAATTCGGTATTATTTCATCATTAGGATTATAACGTCTAAATACGTCAAGAAGCACGTTTATCTCTAATCCACGAGGCTCTGCATATTCTTTTATTTTTTTCATAAGCTTTCTTTCTTTCCATTCAATAAACGCTTGTTCAACGTTTTTATCTGCCGGGATCTTCCCCTCAGCTAATTCCTCATCTACAAATTGCAATAAAAGACTCGCTGTTTTAGCCTCGCCTCGAATTTCAAGTTGTGCAATTTTTTCATGAAGCAACCGAAGTGTTTCAGCATCTACGGACTGAGTACTTCCTTTTGTATATGCTCGCTGTCCTATTAAATTTATGATAGTTGTTGCCGTAATTAGCTCAGTACCTTCTAACTTAACCTCTCCCTGCATGGGATTAATTACATCATCACCGGCATCTACAGTAGGAAATAGGTTCTTATATGCTCCCGAATAATTTTGCCACTCCAATAAAGATATTCCGAACGTTTCGTCATCCCATTCAAAGGCATAATACTGTTTGACTTTATTAAGTTGAGCGGCTGCAGCCCGATATACTTTTTTTATAGTCGCCTTATGCTCTTCATCGTATTCATACAATTTCCAATCAGCCGGATTAGGAAATTCAGACTGCATTCTAGTAACAGCATTCGAAAATTTAACCACAGCCGTATCATAATCATCGACAATAGCCTGTAAATTCTCTCCACCACTGCTGTATAAGGCTAATGCCTCATGAACTCGTTCTTCCGAAATACGCGGGTATTGGAAATTTATAATGGACCCAAACTCCTTATCCTTCCCGTAAACCCGATTAGTACGAGAATATGCCTGAATAAGACCTTGCAATTCCAGATTACGATCTACATATAAAGCATTAAGGAATTTTGAATCATATCCGGTCAACATTTGGTCCGCAACAATTACCAGATCTATATTATGAGGATTTTGTGCCGAGCCACCTTGGGCGGCACGAGTAATTAGATCTTGAAAATAAGCGTCTATCCCCATCTTGGCATCATTTACATCAAAATAAACTCCCGTATAAACTTCATAATCCTTGAACATTTCAGCATAAATATCTTTATCTATACTAGTAGGGTCATTCTCATCTCCTTTGCTAAACGTCATAGCTAAGTTAAAGTTAAGTTCTCTTTTCGTAATTTGCCTTTTAAATTCACGATAATAGTCAATAACTCTCTTCTTTAATCCTACTGTCAATATTGCATTAAAAAATTTATTTCCAGAAATATGATTCCAATCATCTAAAATTCTGGCTACTACACGTTCAATATGCTCGGGATTATTGTAATTTAATATATCCATCTGCTTAGCAGCCAACTCAATTTGGCCTTCATTTAAACTGCCAATTTTTTTCTTAATCCCCTCCTTAGGTTCCTCAGGATGTTGCACACCATACGACTCTATGATTTGTGCTTTTAACGCCTGATAACTCGTAAACTCACCTGTATTAATATAATCCACATTAAAACCTAATACATTACCATCACTAATAGCTTCATTAATTGTATATTGATGCAACAACGGTCCGAAAAGCTTCTCAGTTGTATTAATTAATTCAGATTTTTCATTAATACGTCCATTTGCTTTGTTTTCTTCAAATAATGGAGTTCCCGTAAAGCCGTAAAAGAGCGAATTATCTTTAAAATACGCTTTAATCAAATACATCATATCACCCATGGTCGTCCGGTGAGCTTCATCTATAATAAATACGAATTTTTTATTCTTTATCGATATGTCCTGCCCATCCATTAATTCTTTAACGAGGTTAGCCATCTTATAAGTTGTCGTAACAATAATCCCATGGCGACCATTCTTAATACTTGTCTTTAAATTGTATGTATGTTCCGTCCCATCCACTTCAACCGGTTCATATGCTGCATAAGCTTTAAAAGAATCTGCCGTATGACTGTCCAGCTCTCTACGATCTACCATAAAAATGACCTTATCAAAACCGATCCGGGTGGATAAAAATAAAGCCGTTTTAAAGCTGGTAATGGTCTTACCGGACCCGGTCGTATGCCATATGAAACCACCATGCTTAATCCCATCTACATTATCTTTCCCCAAAGCAGCCAACTCAATTGCACGCAATGCATATACCTGATAAGGCCGCATCAACATATGCCGGCGATTCTCCGGTTTGATGGCTTCATCAATAATTAAATAATCGCCTACCATTTGATGAGCCATAGGAATCATCAAAAAATCTTGAACGATTTTTTTCCAATCATTAACGGGTCGATTATCCTTGTCAGCCCAATGAAATACAAAACTCGGATTAAATTCTTTTGCTGACTTAGGTGTAGCAAAATAGCGAGTTTCTATATCAGACATACAAACCATCATTTGGGAAAAGGCTAGGAAATTATGTCTGTATTCACCGTCCTCATAGTATCTTCTAAATTGTCCAAAAGCAAAGTCCAAGCTCTTATCGCCACGCTTCTGTTCAATATTAATCAACGGCAGACCGTTAATAAGCAAGATAAGATCAAAACGATTCTCTCCTTTGCTACCGTTACCAGGAGATACTACTTCCCGGGCAATCTTATACGAAGAGTCTCCGCCCCCCACTTCTGCCTTTTTGAAAATAGTAAGGGTAATCTGTCTACGTGTAATGCCGGGTCTGGAATCACGATAAATTCCATCAATTTTCCCCTTAGAATCTTCCATAGCCAAAATTTTAGCGGCATCATACGAGTTAGCAATTTGATCAACTTGCTGCATTACTTGTGCAAATTCATTATCTGTCAAAGGTACATTTTCCAACTGCTCCGCATTCAAGCGATTCAACTCTTGACGCCAATGAACAATTAAGTCCTCGACGGTAACACGATGCGTATTACCATCCAAAAATTCAGGCGCTTCCCACTTATATTTTTTAAGTTCTTGAACAACCTTATCTTGGAAAACTTTCTCGGAATGTCCTTTTGTATGGCTTTCCATAGACTATACACTCCTTTAAACAAACATTTCATTAAGATATGCAGCTTTAAGATTTTTGAGTTTTTCTAACTTACGCTGATGAAGGGTGATGAGATTATCTAGAACTCTAAAAATAGTCCCAATTTGATGTGACTCCAACTTGTTTTGAGGTGCAGAAATTAAAATTTTACCTAGTTCGCTACTATTGATTGCCGGATAGCTTGTTCCAGTACAATGATCTAGTACCTTGCTTACAAAACTATCCGTTTGAACTAAAGTGAACAGAAAATAACTATCTAATTCAGATCTAAGTTGAGCATATCCCGTTGAGAAAACTACATCATCATCTTCTTTTTCGAACAAATAATTATTACGTTGATACGGTCTAACTGTTTGATAAAAAATATCTCCAAAAGAAGCTAACCTTTGTGCACGAGATGGTGCATTTTCTTTTTCTATTTTTTTGCATCCTATTAAATTAGTTCCTATGACGGATTCTAAATCAACATACTTAAAACTATTTGGTAGTTCCGTTCTGGGATTTATATTTGCTATCTCCCCCAACTTACGCTGTTCCCAAGTTTAGCATAGTAAAAATAAGGTCTTTCACAAATCTCCAGGGTATAATTAATACTTAACATTAATAAAATATGCTAAAAGCATACAGCTTTTACAAAAAATAATGTCGGATCGACATCTAATTCAGTGTCGGCCCGACATTCACTAAAAATTTATATTTCATTTCACAAAAACTCGAATCATCATATCATTAACTGTATCAGTCGCTATTCC
>ERZ773005.446-NODE-446-length-32724-cov-6.723377_pt1 | contig 32724 bp, 27 predicted proteins | sample MGYA00580666_ERZ773005 | MGnify/ENA primary metagenome ERZ773005 (study PRJEB29015, sample SAMEA2737999) | human oral metagenome | biome: human oral; feature: human-associated habitat; material: dental | place: China | collected 2061 ...
CCCCATGGTCAAGCGGTTAAGACATCGCCCTTTCACGGCGGTAACCCGGGTTCGATTCCCGGTGGGGTCACCATGTTAAAATATCAAATATAAGCGCTTGTGGCGGAACTGGCAGACGCACCAGATTTAGGTTCTGGCGGGCGACCGTGGGGGTTCGAGTCCCTCCAAGCGCACCAAAGATAAGACTTATGGTTGTTCCATTGGTCTTATTTTTTTATTAGCTTATTAATTTTGTATTTAATCACAATCTAAATCATTTCTTTTTTCTCAAGTCATTACCCTTATAAAAGGTGTGCTGAAGGGGAATTTCTTTCATGCTATCATTTCTTTGTAAGGTAATTAAATACTCCTTACAACTCCAATTTTTTACTATTTCTAGAGGTGATTGATGAGATTTCGAATTTTGTTAAGTGATAAAGAGTATCTTACATCGTTTATAGATTTGACTAGCAAGATTGATAAAAACCTTCTTATTGACTTAGACTTTAATGGTTTACTCTTTGGTGATGAAATTTTAATTACTGATTTTACTCCTAATGCGTTATCTCATCAGTATCCTTCTTTAAATCTTAAGGCTGTTTGTTTTCTTTCATCAATAGAGTGTGAAGAAAATTTATTTACAGGACCATTTAAAATTTTTAAGTTTCAAGCTTTTGATGATTTAGTTTCTAAAATCAAGATATGTAGCTTTAGTTATTTGGGTGGCAATAAATTTGAGGTTTCAAGTAATCATAAAATTGCATTCATCTTTGATTTCGATGTTTATTTTTCAGATTTTATCGAACAATTTGCAAAACAAATTGTTTATAAATTTGGATTAAACGTTTTGATTTTTCCGCTTCAGTTTATATCTTCTATAAATTGCCTTAATTTTAGTGGATATAATGACGCATATATTTTTAAGAAATTTATTTACCTAATTAATAAGCATGAGGACATACCAATTGATTCATTCTTTTCTTTAGATAAGCTTGGTTTCTATCATTTTAAGAGTTCACTAGCGTTAAATCCTTTATCTACAATGGACGATATATCTTTTGAAATGTTTATCAAGTACATATATGGACATTTCTTTGATGTAATTTGTTTTGATATTGGTCGTTGTCTTAGCGAGCGCAATATTAATTTAATTAAACACATGGATAATGTCATAATACTTAGTCGTAATAGTGAAAACAATCAAGCTTATCCAAGCATTGCTTCTGAGTTAAATCTTAGTAATGTTTCTTATGTTAACCCCGATTCTGATGGCAGTTCGCTAGAAATTGCTATTAATGAACTGATTGATGTTACTTTAAATTCATAGCTGTTATGAGTATTTTTGTTTATCCTTGTAATACATGTTATTTTGTTAGGAATTATTTATGAGAATTGCTTTAAATTATAGTATGAAGAAAGTTGTGAATAAACATTCAAAAGTTATTGAAACAATTACGAATCATTTAAAAGGAATTATTTCTCGTTCTGATAATTTTAATAATGAACAGCTTCGTGAACTAGTTGAAAATACAGTATTTGAAAGTAATTATATTTCTATAATTGATTACAATGAGATTACTGAAATAATCAATGCTATTTTCTTAAGAGTATCAAGTAAATATAGTATTTTATCTAAATATATTGAGGATCCACATATTAACGAGATTATGGTAAATGGATATAATCGTATTTTTGTTGAGAAGGATAAGCAAATTATTGAAGTGGATAACTCGTTCTATTCAGCTGATGAGTTAGAAGGACTGATAAGGATGTTTGCATCAGATGTTCATCGTGAGATTAATGAAGCAAATCCTATTGTCGATGCACGTTTAGAAAACGGGTATAGAGTAAACGGTGTTTTAAAAAATGTTGCTTTAAATGGACCAATATTAACGATTAGAAAGTTTGCAAACGATGAAATTACACTTGAAGATCTTGTTAAAAACGATACGATGCCTCAAGAATGCTCTGAATTTCTATCTGACCTTGTTGCTGCAAAATATAATGTGTTTATTAGCGGTGGTACATCATCAGGTAAAACTACTTTTTTAAATGCTCTGTCATCCGCAATTAATTCAGATGAACGTGTGATTATCATCGAGGATTCTGCAGAGTTAAAGGTGAGCCAGATTGAAAATATTGTTCATATGGAATGCCGTAATGCTAATTCTGTTGGAAAAGGTAGGGTGAGTATGGAAATGCTGATTAAGACTAGTCTCCGAATGAGACCTGATAGAATTATTGTCGGTGAAGTCAGAGGGCGGGAAGTCATTGACATGATACAGGCTATGTCAACTGGTCATGATGGCAGTATGTCCACAGGACACGGGAACTCCATAAAAGGAATGTTAAATAGACTTGAGACTATGTATCTTATGGATACACAGATCCCCATTTATTCGATTAAAAGCCAAATTGCAAATGCAATAGATATATTTGTTCATTTACGTAGAGACAGTGGCGGGAAAAGACGTCTTATTGAAGTTGCAGAAATGGTCGGTTTTGATGGTGATGATTATAACCTCAATTATATTTATGCAACTAATTCTGATGGGAGACTAATAGATACTGGTAATAAACTTATGAACTGTGAGAAACTACTACAAAATAGATGTGAGGAAGGTGTGTGTTAGAGTTGAGAAATGGTTTTTTGTTCAGTGAAAAGTCTTCAAAGGCTGTTACCAAGTTTAAAAATATCAGGCCTGATAAATCAAAAAATGATAATTGTGATAAAGGTGAATGTTCTGAAGATTCTGAGGTAAGGTATGATAAGTATGTTATGGATAAGGTGGAAAAAAAGCTGATATTTGTATTTACATTCGCTGCTGGGATAGGTTTATCTATACTTTTATATCACAATATACTTTTTAGTATTGTACTTCTATTCTTTTATTTCAAAATAAAAGAAATTTACGTGGAATTTATGATTAGTAGAAGGGAGCGTGCACTTGCTGAGCAGTTTAAGGACTTTCTGTTTATTTTATCGACATCGATTGGCGCAGGTAGAGGAATGCGTGATGCAATTGGGGAAGCGATACCAGGGGTAGTTGGGATATATGGTGACACTGCTATTTTAAGTAAGGAACTAAAGAATATACACAAACGCATGAGTATTGGTAATGAAGAAGATGTGACTGTTTTAAATGATTTTGCTAAGCGGTCGGGTTCAGAAGATGTAGTTGATTTTACGATTATTTATTCAACATGTAAGACGACAGGTGCTAGTCTTGTGGATGCACTTAATAAAGCTGCAAGTGTAATCATAGATAAAATGACAATAGATAATGAGATTAGAGCTATGGCAAATAGAAAGAAGAATGAGAGCATTATTCTGTTTGTGATGCCATTTGTTGTAATACTATTCCTAAATATTTTTTCTCCAGAATATATTGCACCGCTGTACGAGAGCTTTTTTGGACGAATGATCATGACTCTAGTTGTTGTGGCTGATATATTTATATATTCAGTTATGCAGAAAATCACTAATATTGATATATAGGCAGGTGATATGTGCGTGAAATTTGATTTTAAAGAAATATTTGATAGTGAACTTAAGAAGCAATTAGTTCAGATCTCAATTATCGCGTTCATTTTCCTGGTAGTCATTCTTATTAAACCTCGTATTAATGGTACATACATCATAGATGAAAAAGGAAATGTTGTTGGGATAGTGCAGCGAGGTGAACATAATTTCGTGGAATATGATTTGATTGCTAATGTACAAAAAGGTAGCAAAAGAATTACGCAAGATGTAAGACTCAGAAAAAATATAGACGAAAATAATCGCAAAGAGGTCCCTGATTCCACTCATGATATTGAAGCAGAAATGAGCACAAGTCTCGGAATTGCAGTAGGCAAGCTGGAAGAATCGCGTGGTAAAAAAATTGTATTACCATCAAAGTTAGATGATGGGAGCAATGTTACTTGGAGAAAAAGCGATAAATCTAATAGAGATTGGGTAATTATTCCAATGCTATATGTTTTAATTTGCTTCGCAGTGATAATGAATAGACAAGATAAGCTTCGTAAGGCTGCAGTGGATGAGCGCAAACAGATTCTAAAATCTTTACCACGGTTTACAAATCAGCTTCTATTGATGATGAATGCAGGTGTCATATTAAGTGATGCTTTTCATAAGATCTGTTACGGATACTCAATGATGCAGATGGATACTCAAGGTGAACTAGAGCGTAATATTATTGCAATGACTGAGTCAGCAGAGCTAACTAATCGAAGTATCCCTTTATTATTCTCTGAATTGGCACAGAAGTATTCTGTAAAGGAGCTCATGCGAATATCAACTGTACTGCGTGAGAATGAAAAGAGAGGAAGTAATATTCAGGATAAGCTTGAACGTGAGAGTGCTTTCCTTTGGGATAATAGAAAAGTTATTGCAAAGGAACAAGGTAAATTGATAGACACTAAAATGACTTATCCCTTAGGGCTTCTACTAGTTTTGTTAATTGTTATAACTATGGCACCAGCAATGATGGCGATGTGATGCATTATTATATAGTACTTAAGGAGGTGATTGAAATGTAAGGAGATGAAATTGAAAGGGTAAACATAATATTAATGTTTTAAAATGCAAGTGTGTACGTGTGAGTATAAAAGTGCAGATTCTTGTCAATTTAAGTGTGTGATGATAAGATTCAGCAGCAATTAAGGGAGGAAAGATATGAAAAATATTAAGAAATTATTTAAATCTAAAGCTGGAATGGAACTTGTTCAAGTAGCAATTTTGATTGCTATTGCTCTCGGAATTATCTTCAAATCAGAAATTACATCTTTTGTGAACAAAACTTTTAAAGCACTTAATGCGAGTAAATTCTAAAGTATACTCACAGAGCCTAGTGACCCCTTTTGCAAATAAGCGTGGTGGACAGATAATAGAAGCGAGTATTGTTTTGCCTATTATAATATTGGTAATAATGTTACTAATTAGACTCTGCACCTTTTACCTGGAATGCTTAATCACCCAGGCTAATATGCACTACAAGATGTTATCAAAATGGGACAGCACAAGTTCTCCGGTGGTTAAGACAATAAATGATTATAGAGATATTAACTATGCGAATTTTGGGCTTGCGGAAGGATTGATAAGAAAAACGGTAGAGGTAAAAGGATTTGCAGTACGTGAAGATAAGTTTGTGAGAGTTGGTGATACTGTTGAGTCAGCTGTTCAAGAATAAAAGCGGATCTACGATTGTATTTGTATCGTTTGTATTTCTTGCTTTCATATCTATTATAACAATTGCAATTGGTTTAGCTAGAAGTCGCACTGTTCAGAGCTGGGCAGAAGTGAACGGTAAGTTATGGTGCAAAGCGATTCTTTCCGAATATGACAAGTATTTACTTAGTGACTACGGCTTAATGGCATTTCAAGGCAATGATAAAGATGTAGTCAAAAGATTGAATGTGTATTCAAAATACTCTTTTGAAGATAAACTTCGCGTTAGTGTTGGTACACCAAGTGCAAACTTAGATCAGTATCGTATGTCAGATTTGGATAATTTTCGCAAAAGTGTACGCAAATCACTTTTTTATGAAAGTACCAAATTTATTATTGATGGAAACAACCGAACTGTTCGTAGTAAGGTTGATAATACAAATAGTTCTGTAGAGGAATCTGAAGGTGAGGGAACTGAGTCAAAAGATAAGAGTGTACATGGTAAAAGAATAATAGGAAACAAATATGTTATAGAAACTCTGCCATCGAGAGGTGAAAAGAATAAATTTAGCATAAAAGGAATATCCAGAATGATAAGTAATGATAATGCATCAGAAAAGTTGAGTCCAAAGGCTCTAGGGAAAGTCTCTGAAATAATATTCATAGTCAATAAGTTTAATAGCCACCTAAAGACTTGTAACGATAAAGAGACATTTTTTGCAAATGAGTACGAATACATTATCAAAGGAAATTTAGATGATAGAAAAAACTTTGAGAGCTGTAAAAAGAGCATTTTTTTGATCAGAAATGCACTTAATCTGATTGCATTATCTAAAGACCCAGAAAAGATGGAGTTAATAACAGCAGTAGCAGAAGTAATATCTCCAGGACCAGGTGCGATAGTGGTTCAAGGCATAATAATGGAAAGCTGGGCGACACTTGAGGCTCGTGAAGATGTGAAGGCATTATTAGATAACAAAAGAGTTTCATTTATCAAAAAGAAAGGTGAGTGGAAGGTATCTTTAGACAGTGTGCTTGGTGATGAAAAGTTCAGTGATAAGATAGATGAGGAATCTAAAAAGCTAATGAACGAGAATTCTGAGCAATTAAAGGAAATGAGCAAGACTGAAAGGTTTGTTGATAAGATGAATGGACAAAACTACGAAGAATATCTCTTGCTTATGATGTTAACAACCCCTAAGGACCTTAGAACAAAGAGAATCATGGATCTGATTCAAATTAACATGAAGTACCGATACTATGATGATTTTAACTTCGATGAATATAACTGTGGGGTAAGATTCAATTTAAAAATAAATGGTAAATCATATGAAGTTGATGATTCATACAGGTAAAAAAATCAATAATAAAAGGGGAAGTTACATTGTTGAGGCGACGTTAATTCTGCCGATTTTCATGATTGCAATTATGGTTATGAGCTCTATTATTTCTGCCTACAGTTGTATTGAAGATGCAAATTATGTATCTGCTAATTATTTAAGAAGATCGGCAGCGGTTGCCTCAAAGGTCAATATCCACAAATTAGTTCCTTATCAAATTCATAAGGAACTAAGCTCAAACCATTCTCAGGTTGACGGAATTTTAGTGAATTCATTAGCTTATAGAAAGCCTCTTCTTGGAATTGATGAAATCATATATATAGATGCAGATATGAGATTAAATACTAAAAATCCAATTGGTTTTAAGGCAGAGGCAAAATATAGGCTTAAGACAATAACGCGTGCTTATGTTGGGCGTGTGAGAGATGATACCCACATGACGGTTGACGATCTAACAGGGGAGGGAGATAAGGCGGTATTTATTTTTCCAAAGCGTGGAGAGAAGTATCACAATCAAGGGTGTATGTATATGCACTCTAAAGTTAAGTCAGCTACGTTAACTCCAAGGCTTATAAAAGAATATGATCCATGTCCAGTTTGCAAGAGTAAAAGAGCGAAGGCTGGAGCATATGTGTATTACTATCCTGTCGAAGGTGAATGCTACCACATGGCAGGTTGCAGAGTTATGGAAAGAAATTATGTAGAGATAACAAAGAAAATTGCAGAAAGACGCGGATATACACCGTGTTCAAAGTGTGGAGGTTAGTTAAGTGGAGAAGGATGTTAGGCAAAGTATTACCGACTACAAGTTGCCAAGATATATATGTGAGATTCTGTGTAATCATTATGCAAAAGCATTTCTGGATATGACAATTATATGTGAGAATAACAAATATATATTTTCATATGACAAAAAGAATAAGCAGCGCCTAATATATCGCGAGCTTACAGAGATGGATAAGCTGCAGCTGGTGTTAACGCTTATTCTGATAAATGATAATAATCGTCAGATGCTTATTGGAGCTGAAAGATATCTAATAGAGCCTGAACTAATTTATTCGGTCAGTAATAGGACAGACTATAACAACATAGGAATACTGTTTTATCCTGATACGACAATGACACCGTTTAATATAAAGCTGCTAAGGTTTATAGATAAGATTGAAACAAAGAATAAGAAGAAGGTGATGGATTGTTTTGGATTAATAAAAGATGAGTTAGCAAAAAATGAAATATATAGAGCAAGAAGTATTGCGGAAAAACATCTCAACAGGATGTTAAATGAGAGGGCGGTTTAGAAAAAGATAAAAAAGAAAATAAATTTGATATTACAGTAAAGTTTATTTTTAAAATATAAACCGATAGTTCGTATAAACTTTTTACTTATTTGCCATAAATTGATTTTTGTAAAAAATAATATAAATTATGTATATATATCTTGACTTTGATACAAAATATATGATATTTTATCAATAGTTAAAAGGCTCTAACCAAGAGCCTTTTTTAAAAAATGTGAGTTAGAGATATTTAACTCTTCTTGCGTAATCGCTATAAAGTAGTGCGTAAAAGCAATTGTATCGGTATTTTTTTCTTAGGGGTAGGTAATGTTAGAGGACAAAGTTATTCAGTTTTGTGCACCAACTTTGGCAAGGCTTAAAATAGGGAGCATGTTTGGTTACAACTACTGTTCACAGGAAAAATTTAAGGATGAGCTTGCAATAATCAATAAAAAGCTAAATCATAAAGGTGTTGTTATGGTAGTATTACATGACAATGGCAAAAGAGCCCTATTATATGTATTTAGACCAGACATGTTGCTAGTGCGCTTATCTGAGTGTTGTGTAAGCAAGCTGATGCATGATTTTGGATATAAAAATTGCGATGTTGCAGGAGCTTTAGAAAGGCTAGTTTATAGGATTTCAATTTGTGGAAATTTTCCTCATGAAGTGGGTATATTTCTAGGTTACCCTGTGGATGATGTTGCCGGTTTTATCAATCATTGTGGAAATAACTGCAAGGTCTGCGGGCAGTGGAAAGTTTATGGTGATGTTGAATATGCCGAGAATCTTTTTGCAAAGTACAAGCGCTGCGAAAAAATTTATATGAAGAGGTTTAAAAAAGATGGTGATATTGCAAAATTAACCGTTTGCGCATAATTAGGAGGATGGATAATGAGTATTGTCATAGTTGGCGGAAATGAGTGTATGGAATGTCAATATAAGGAGATTTGCAAAAAGCATGGTTGCAAAGCAAAGGTCTTTACAAAAGAGCGTGGAAATGTAGGTAAAAAGATTGGTTGTCCAGATTTATTAGTCATGTTTACAAATACTGTGTCTCATAAAATGATGAACACGGCGGTCGCTGAAGCAAAGCGAAAGAATGTTGAAGTAGCATGGGTACACTCTAGCAGTGCATCGGCTCTCAAGACTTTGTTAGCTCAGTATGTGTAATTTAAAAACAGTTAAAAAATGTAACACAAAAAGGATGAGGGTCTAAAATTAAAATGGATCCTCGTTTTATTAATCAGATTATGAATTAAAATGTCTGTAATGCATAGTATTTCAAGCATTAGAGACATTGTGAAATGTTGACTTTGTGTATTGCACATGTTAAACTAGAATGGTTTCAGTAGAGAGTATAAATGTAACTTATGTGGAGGGGGAATATGCACACTGCACTAATGGTTGTTTTACTTGTTACTAGTGTGATTCTGATTCTTAGCATCTTGCTTCAATCAAGCAAGAGTGATGGACTTTCCGGCTCAATAGCTGGAGGTGCAGAACAACTTTTTGGAAAGAAAAAGAGCAATGGTTATGATGCGATACTCGCTAGAATTACGACAGTTGTATCAGCTATATATATCATTGTGGCATTAGTCATCGTAGCAATTTTCAACTAGTATTTATTTAGAAATACAGTAAATTAACAGATTGTTTATGTTGATATACAGAGGTTTAGGAATGAGCCTCTGTATATCTTTAATATATTTTTATTTTATTGTTTAGGAATTTGAGAATCTTTTTCTCATATTTCAAGGAGGTTTATTATGGCGATTAAGTGGATGGTTCCTGCTGCGGCATTAATCGGTCTGCTTGTAGCTTTCGCACTTGCTTCGTGGGTAGGTAAGGCGTCGGAAGGTACTGACAGAATGAAGGAAATATCTGGCTACATCAGAGAGGGTGCATTTGCATTTCTAAAGAGAGAATATAAGACGATGATTATTGTAATCGTTGCGCTATTTGTTCTCATTGGATTTGCAATTAATTGGACATCTGCCGTTCTCTATGTATGCGGTGCTCTGCTTTCTGTACTTGCAGGATTCTTTGGTATGAATGTTGCTACAAAGGGTAATGTAAGAACTGCTAATGCTGCTATGGAATCTGGCATGCCACGAGCTCTCAAAATTGCATTTAGAAGTGGTGCAGTAATGGGACTTTGTGTTGCAGGACTAGGACTTTTAGGACTAGGAGTTGTTGTAGTTGTTCTTGATTTAGCTACAATCATGCAGTGTATTACGAGCTTTGGTCTAGGAGCTTCATCGATGGCCCTATTCGGACGTGTAGGTGGAGGTATTTATACTAAAGCCGCTGACGTTGGTGCTGACCTTGTAGGTAAGGTTGAAGCAGGTATTCCTGAGGATGATCCAAGAAATCCGGCTGTTATTGCGGATAACGTTGGAGATAATGTAGGTGATGTTGCTGGAATGGGATCTGACCTATTCGAATCGTATGTTGGATCTATTATTTCTGCTGTAACTCTAGCTGCCGTCGCTGTTGACGCTTCAGGTGTTACTGGAACATTTACAGAGGCAACTGCAGCAATATTCCCGCTACTGATTTCTGCAGTAGGTATCCTTGCATCTGTAATAGGAGTACTGTGCGTAAGGGGAAGTGCAAATATTAACCCTGCCAAATCCCTAAATGTTGGAACTTATGTGAGCAGTGCCATTGTAATAATCGGATCACTCGTATTAAGTAACAAGCTTCTAGGATCACTTACTTATGCATATGCGATTATTGCAGGGCTATTAGTTGGTGTTATTATAGGTGCCATAACAGAAGTTTATACTTCAGATTCATACAGATTTGTTAAAAAAATTGCTGAGCAGTCACAGACTGGATCCGCTACTACAATCATCAGCGGATTTGGTGTTGGAATGAGTTCGACATTCTGGCCAATTATCTTTATCTGTGTAGGGATTATCGTTGCATACAATTTTGCAGGACTTTATGGTATTGCTTTAGCTGCTGTAGGTATGTTATCTACAACAGGTATGACAGTTGCTGTAGATGCTTACGGTCCGGTTTCTGACAATGCTGGTGGTATTGCCGAAATGTCAGAACTACCTGAGAGCGTAAGAGAGATTACTGATACACTTGATTCTGTTGGTAACACAACAGCTGCTATCGGTAAAGGGTTCGCTATCGGGTCAGCTGCACTTACGGCGCTTGCATTATTTGCATCATTTGCTGTTTCGGCAAAATTAAATCAGATAAGTTTACTTAACCCACTGGTAATTGTTGGTTTATTTATCGGAGCAATGCTTCCGTTCCTATTCTCGGCTATGACTATGAATTCTGTAGGGAAAGCTGCAAATGAGATGATTGAAGAGGTAAGACGCCAGTTCCGTGAGAACAAAGGTATCATGGAAGGGAATGCAAAGCCTGACTATGCTAGATGCGTTCATATCTCAACAGGTGCTGCTCTTCATGAGATGATTGCCCCTGGGCTACTTGCTATTGTTGCGCCTTTACTGATCGGTTTGCTACTTGGAACCGAGGCGCTAGGTGGAATGCTTGCCGGTTCACTTGCCTCAGGTGTTCTTTTAGCCATCATGATGGCTAATGCCGGTGGTGCATGGGACAATGCAAAGAAATATGTTGAGAGTGGAGCATATGGTGGAAAGGGAAGTGAGACTCATAAAGCTACAGTTGTTGGTGATACTGTTGGTGATCCATTCAAGGATACATCCGGTCCATCAATCAATATACTTATTAAGCTTATGACTATTGTTTCGCTTGTATTTGCGCCTGTGTTTGTTCATTTCGGCGGGATCCTCTTTTAAGGGATAGGTAAATATTAATATTAAAAACAAGGACATGTACTAACGCACATGTCCTTTTATAGTGAAAATACTTAATTTTGTACGAAATGAGACTTTCAGTATTGTTGAATAAAATAACAAAAAATGATAAAATATTTGGGTATATTTTTAAGATAGCATGCTTACAAGGAGGGCCTAAGTTATGCATAATAGATTAGAAGAGATACGTGAAAATGGTCTTTTACGTATTGCAAACGCTGGAAGTGTTGAAGCTTTACAAGATGTTCGTAGAGAACTAACAGGTAAAAAGGGGACGCTGACTGATGTGCTCAAAAATCTTGGTAAGCTTGAACCAGAAATGAGAAAATCAGTTGGGATGAAGGCGAATGAAATTAAGAATTTCTTTGCAGAAAAAATTAGTGAGAGAGAAGAAGAACTCGTTGCATCGAAATCTGCTGTTGATGAGAAAATAGATCTTACTTTACCTGGCACACCTATAAAGAGCGGTGCACTTCATCCAATCACTCAGATGTGCTACGACCTCAACGATGCCTTTCTCTCCTTGGGCTTTGAGATATTTAGTGAAAATGATATTAGCAGTGAGAAGTATGCTTTTGACAACTTGAATTTCCCAGTAGATCATCCGGCAAGACAGATGATGGATACATACTGGATTGAAGGTACGGAGAACAAGAGCGGAACAGATAGACTTTGTCTTAGACCGCATTTAACTGGTGCATCAGTTAGACGCCTGCTTGAAGTTGGCGCACCAACTAGATTTGTATACCCTGGTCGTGTATATAGAAATGAGAACACTGATGCAAGGCATGAAAGAGCTTTTTTCCAATATGAGGCTCTCATCGTTGATAAGGACTTATCTTTCTCATCCGGGAAGGTAATGATAGAGACTATTCTTGAAAAAGTATTTGGTAGGAAGATAAACGTACGTATGCGTGAGGGTTTCTTTCCATTTACTGAGCCTGGATATGAAATTGATATGGAGTGTCTCGTTTGTGGTGGTAAGGGGTGTAGAGTATGCAATCAGAATGGTTGGATTGAGGTTATGCCTGGTGGTGTTATTCATCCAAATGTTCTTAGGGCTGCTAACCTTGATCCTGATGTGTGGACTGGTTTCTACACTAACATTGGTCTGGATAGACTCGTTATGATGCGCTACGGAGTAGATGATGTTAGACTTTTCCATAGTGCTGACCTTAGATTCTTAGAGCAGTTCAAGTAGGAGGGCATTATGAAAGTATCACTTAATTGGGTAAAAGAATATATCGATATACCTGTGGATTTGACGAATTCTCAAATTGCATATGATTTAACTATGAGAACTGTTGAGGTTGAAGATGTTGTTGATACTGCTGAAAAGTTCCATGATATTGTTGTTGGTAAGATTACAGCAGTTAATGCGCACCCTAATGCTGATAAACTCAGAGTTTGTATGGTAGATATCGGTGAAGCAGAGGACGTACAGATTGTATGCGGTGGTTCGAACTTGTACGAGGGTGAAAAAGTTGTTGTTTCTAAGCCAGGTGCCGAGGTTTACTGGCATGGTGAAAATGAGCTCATGAAGATTAAAGAAACGAAGATGCGTGGAGTAACTTCGTATGGCATGATCTGTGGAGCGGAAGAGGTTTATCTTGAAGATCTTTATCCAACTGATGATCCTACTGTAATTGTTGATCTCGGAGATATTGATGCAATTCCTGGACAGAACATAGCAGATGTTATCGGCATGAATGATACCGTTCTTGAGATTGATAATAAGTCGCTGACGAATAGACCTGATCTATGGGGGCACTATGGTATTGCAAGGGAATTAGCGGCAATTTACAAATTACCTTTAAAGCCTCTTGACGAATTTGTTGTACCAGAAGGACTTAAGGATTATGACGTTGAAATTGACTGTACGGAAAAATGCTATAGATATGCATGCTTAGAGATTAGAAATCTATCTATTATAGAATCACCTCTATGGATGAAAACAGCTATTATTAACGGTGGCATGAGGCCAATCAATGCTATTGTCGATATAACTAACTACATAATGCTCAGTGTCGGACAGCCAACACATGCATTTGACAGAACTCACGTTACAGGTGGGAAGATTATCGTTCGCAACGCAAAGTCCGATGAGAAACTAGAACTGCTCGATGGGGAAAATATTGAACTTACTCCTGAAGATTTGGTTATTTGCGATGTTGAAGGTCCAATTGCGCTTGCAGGAATCAGAGGCGGCAAAAAGGACTCTATACTTGATGATACAGTTGATGTTGTTCTTGAAGTAGCGAACTTCACCGCAGGCGCTATTAGAAATACAGGAAAGCGCTTTGATGAGAAGACGGATGCATCCATAAGGTATGAAAAAGGAATCGATACCCAGAGAGTTAATCAGGGGCTCGCGCTTGGTGTTAAACTTTTTAAGGAAATATTCCCTGAAGCCGAATTCACTGCGTTTAAGGATGTAAATCCAGTAGTAACTAAGAGAGCTGAGGTTCATGTTGCAAAGGCTTTCCTTGATACTAGGCTTGGAAAGGTTCTCGATGATAATGAGATTTCAGATACATTGAGACGCCTAGGATTTGATGTTGAATTCAAAAAAGGAGTATTTCATACACTTGCTCCAACGTGGCGTTCAACAGGGGATATCTCGATGAGAGACGATGTGCTTGGCGAGATTGCAAGATTAATTGGCTATGAAAATTTCGAAGCGAAGCCATTACCTGTTAACTTTGAAAGTGCAGTTCACCAAATGGACATGGATCTCAACAGACATCTAAGAGAGCATCTAGCTTTCAGGTGTGGATTTAACGAGATATTCACTTATCCTTGGATTGATGAGAAATATATAAAAGCGGCTAAGATTGATATGGATAATGGAGTTAGACTTGCGACTCCTCCAGCTCCAGAGTTAGCGACTTTAAGGCAGTCGCTGGTACCTGGTGCGCTTGAAGCTGTCGTAAAGAACCTCAGATACTACGATGAGTTTAAGATTTTTGAGGTTGCAGAAGTTTTTGAAAAGGGAGAGTTTCACCCTTCATCAGAAGATGAGACACTGCCAGTTCACAAACTTATGCTCACAGGTGCAATGGTAGGTAAGGATGCAAAATCTTTATTCTATGAAACGAAGGGTGTAGTGGAATCACTGCCAAGGTATTGTCATATGAATGAATATCAGTTTAAGCAGATTGAGAGACCATCATGGGCTGATTCGGAAGTATATCTCAATATCTTAAATGATGAGAAAGAGATTATAGGATCACTTGGGCTAGTCTCAGTTGCAACGCTTTCTGATGCTGGTGTAAAAAAGGCTAGTGCTGCTGTGTTTGAACTAGATGTAAAGAAACTAGTTCCATTTACATCAAGAACAAACGAATTTGTACACTTGCCACAATTTCCTCTTGTAGAGGAAGATTTATCACTTCTAGCAGATGAAGATGTCAAATGGGAAGACATATATGAGGCAATCAAATATATGGCTAAGGAAGTTAGCTTCATAGAAGAGTACAGAGGCTCTCAAATTCCAGAAGGCAAGAAATCCATAATGCTTCGTATAAAGCTTGGAAATGATGATAGCACCATGACTGCCAAGCAAATCGAAAAAAAGACTAAGAATATCTTAAATGTACTTGCCAAGAAAACTGGAGTTACTCTTAGAGAAGAGTAATGAGCTTATGATTATCACATCAATATATCTGGTCTAAATTAAAAGGGTCACTGAATTGATACAGCGACCCTTTTAGCGTGAATAATTTTTATTATAGTTATAGAAAAAGATTGTGATAAATAGTCCAATGACTTTAACATCCATATGAGATTAGGTGAATATTCCTCAACTAATCTCCAGAGCGTATTAACAGAACCTTGCCATGATGCACAGAAATATGTGCCTGATTAAGAATAATCTCGTTCGAGATGCAAAGTGTCGATGCTCGAGAAATTGAAGCGTTATCGAGGTTATATTTAGCTCCTGTGATGGAAACACCATCGGCAATTGAATCTAATGATACAAGTGAGAAATATCTATATGCAGAGGTGTGAGTGAGTAATATTGAATTGCATGATTCACTATCAAGTAGCTGCATAGAATTTTTCCCATCCATGAATTCAAGGTGATCAAGCTTGCCAATATATTTTTCAAGTAGGCCTACATTGCCTAAAGTATGATCAAGCCTGCCACCTATTCCACCATACACCGTTATATCTCTAATGCCTAGTTCAATTGCGTGATTGATAGCAGCTTCAGTATCGGTGAGATCTTTTTCAGAAGGTAGTGTGATGTATAGACAATCCAGGCGGTTGCTCGTGACTGTGGAATCAAAATCTCCAATCACGCAGTCTGGCCTTATGCCATATGTGTTCGCTATATCTACACCACCGTCCGCACATATAATGTAATCGCTAGTACAAGAGAGTGTATTTAAGTGAGATATATCTATCTTTTCAACAAATGATAGGATAATTAAAGCTGTATTATACATTGTGTCACCTAATCCTTAAATCTTGAATTACTACTTCTAGTATATTACAATTAGAGACGATTCTAAACTAGAAAGTGAGCTATAATGACTGAAAATAATAATCATTACATTGTTCAAGAAGATTTGGGCGAGATAAGGTATCTGTCGATAATGCACATGAAGGATACCATGATTCAATATATCTTAGGAATCATTTTATTTTATGTGTTTATGGATTTGGTACCAGATGTCCTGGGTTTCTTTGTGCCTAGATCATATTTTAAAGTTGTTTCAGAAGATATTAATCCCAAACTTCTTGCTGAATTACCAGATATTGCGTTTTCATCGTTTGTATATGTTGTGGCGCTTGGTGGCGTCTTGATGCTTGGGCGTTCGTTCTATATACTCAGATATCTAAGAAATAAACAAATAGACTACCCGTCAATCCTCGATGGAGTAAGATTTTTCTTTAGTGCTACGCTAATTTATATAATTCAGATGACTACAATATCAATCCTAGCAATGTTCTTGATAGTGCCAGGTGTGATCGCATTTTATATGTTTAGGCAGGCATTCAATATATTAGCTGAGGATCCATCTAAAAGTGCAATTAGTTGCCTAACAGAAAGCCGGAGATTGATGGCAGGGAATAAGTTTAGAATGTTCCAGCTAGATATGACATATATCCCGTTTGTAATTTTTTCTAGCATACCACTAGTATTATTTTCCGTTATGGGAATGCCTGAGGTGGGGAGCTATACGAAATTAGTTGCAATTTTCATTACATTCATACTTAAACTTCCTATATATCATGCAATGGGGAATATTTTCTTTGGAGAGACAGTATTTTACGAATTAATGGTTGCAAAGGGTTTTAGGAATTTTACTTATAAGGGTGAATCGGTGTTTAGAGCAGGAGCAAGAGCTAAGATATTTAAGAAATAAATTCAGCAAACCATAATAAAATTCAATACTAAGACTGAAATAATTGCTAATAAATAAGGCGGGGAGTCTCTGTTGAAGTTTGAGAATCCCCGCTATTTACGTGCTAGTCTTTAGGATATTATATGATGATGCTAAAAAATTTTAATTATGGATTATTTGGCTGCCCTTGGTTATTACCTTGATTATTACCCTGATTGCCTTGATTATTCTGGTTACCCTGATTGCCTTGATTATTCTGGTTGCCCTGGTTGTTACCCTGGCTATTGGAACCGCTATTATCGTTCTGCGACTGATTGGTTTGCTCCTGCTCTTCTTCGATAGTCTCAGTTTCTTCAGATTTTTCGCTAGGTTTATTACCTAGTCCACCTTCTGTTCCCTTGGTGAAGTATTCTCCGTTCTTATGGACAACATTAGAAGGAGCTGGCTTGTATGAGCCTTTTCTAATATTAGGAACATTACGCATGATTCTTGACCACAGGCTTGCGGCAGAAACTGAAGAAGAAGTTAAAGGAATATTCACATCGGTACCAATCCATAGAGAAGCTGCATATTTTGGTGTGATTCCATCAAACCATATATCGTAGTTACTATTTGTAGTACCTGTCTTACCTCCAACTTCAACACCAGAGATAGCAGCATTTGAACCTGTTCCACCATTTACAACGGACTTAAGCATTGTAACCATGATATAAGCAACACCTTCGTCCAGGACTTTGTGCTTCTTCTTTTCAGTTGTAAGAATTGTGTGCCCATCTCTATCTACAACTTTTGTAAACACTCTATTCTCAACGCGAACGCCACCATTAGGGAAGGTAGCATATGCTTCCGCCATCTCATAGGGGGAAACACCCTTTGATAGGCCACCGAGAGCAAGTGCAGCAGGGTTCATATCTCCATTTGCTGACTTGTTGAGTGTGCTAATTCCGTACTTCTCAACCATGCTAGCAGAATAGTCTGCACCAATCTGCTCATATAATTTTACAGCAACAACGTTTGTTGAAGTTTGCATACCTTTACGCATTGTCATAGGTCCAGAGTATTTGTTGTTTGAATTCTTAGGCCAAATTCTGCCGTTAATCTTAATTGGTTCGTCGATAATAATCGATGCGGCAGTTAGATAATCACCGTAGTTATCAGTTCCTTGCTTATCGTTTCCTGGATCGACAAGTGGGTATTTCTGACCTTGCTCAGCATATTCATAACTTCTCTGTAGTGCTGCACTGTATACTGCGAGTGGTTTTATTGAAGAACCAGGCTGTCTAGGGTTAATTGCGCGGTTATATAGTTGTTTTCCAGTAACGCCACGACCACCAACCATGGCTTTTACTTTTCCAGTACCAACTTCAGTGATTACCATAGCTCCTTGAGGCTGTATAACTTTATCCTGCAGTATATATAGCTTGTCAGTGAAAGCTGGATTTCCATTGACGGTCGTTACTAACTTGCTGTTATTCTTTATGAATTTAGCACTGATTACAAGATTGCCAGATTTATCCATGGACTTGCTATTGCTTGGAATATTGATATATCCGCCTGGAACTATGTACAAGCTACTATTTTCTATTACATATGAAGGTTTTAGCTCAAGGCTATAATCAGTACCATTAGCCGTGGAAGTCTTGTAAATATTTAGTCGCTTGTTCTTGTAAAGTGTGATTGAACCATCAGCGTTATTCTTATACTCGCCATCTTGAAGTACGAATTTATCATCTTGAATCATATTATTGTATGCATAGAGAGTAATAGAACCCTTATCACTTACGATATTTCCTGAACTATCTTTTTTAAGTCCGGTTAGTGAAGGGAAGTAGCTACCTTCATTAAATCCATCTTCAACGGCTTTCTGTGCCTTGGAATCCATGGTCGAGTAAATCTTGAGACCGCCATTGTAAACCATATCACGCGCACTCTTGTAGTCAAGTTTATACTTCTTCATAAGAGCTTTGATTACCTGATTCACAGTATAATCGGTGAAGTAAGAAGTGCTTGCTTCACTTTCAGAACTTAATGAAGGGTTTATGAAATCTACAAGATTAGCAGATGCATTATCATCATATTGAGCCTTTGTGATATAGCCCTGATTATACATAAGCTTAAGGGCAATCTGACGACGTGATTTTGAAATATCATTTGCAATGTAAGTCTTCCCACTTACCTTAATAGGAGTTGACGTTTCCTTCGATGCAAGTGGAGAATCAGCATTTTGAATTAGTGAATACGTATCTGGAGACTGTGGCATTGAAGCAAGAGCGGCACTTTCTTTTATAGAAAGCTCGCTTACGCTCTTTGAAAAATAAGTCTTTGAAGCATTCTCTATACCGTAGTTGCCATATCCAAAGTAAATGCTGTTTACATATGCTGCAAAAATCTCTTTTTTAGTTAGGGTTCTCTCAATTTTAGCAGCATAATACATCTCGAGAATTTTACGGCGAACGGATCGTTGACTCTTAATATTTGGTAGATACACGTTCCTTGCTAACTGCTGGGTAAGTGTACTCGTACCACGAATGTTTCCATGTCCAAAAGAGGAGACTATAGCTCCTGCCATTCTCGTCCAGTTGAAACCATGGTGTTTCCAGAAGGTTTTATCCTCAAGAGCCACAAATGCATCAACTGTGTGCTTCGGAATATCTTTATATTTGATAATAGTACGACTTTCACCATTATTGACACTTCCAACACGCTTACCGGTATCATCGTATATAATCGTATCAGTTGAAATTTGATCATAAATCTTATGAGGATTGATCTTAGGAGCGAAGGCGATAACCACTGATGCGTAGATTGAAAACATAAGCGTCATCACTACACCCATAACGATAAAGTTGCGTATAGCATACTTTATGCTGAATGTACGAGCCTTATTCTTAACTTTTTTTCCAGCTACCATGATGTACTCTCCAGCTCCAGGTGTATAGTATGGGTTTGGCTTAGTAAATACGCGCTTGATAAACTGAACAGGGTGTCTAAGATCACGCTTAGGTTTAAAGCCTCCATCTTCACCGCGTGTCTTAGCTTTCTGTTCCTGTTTTAAAAGCTTCTTTTCTTCTTTTGCTCTTTTTCGTATTGATTTATCATGTTTTGCAGCTTCGGCCTCAGCTTTAGCAACTTGTTCATGAAAAGCAGCCTTGCCATCTTTGCTAATTATTCGAGCTTTGCTGTTAAGTGCTGTTTCATCAGTACTGTTATTATGTTTTACAGAATATTTCTCAAGATTATTTTTCAATCTATTCTTTTTTGCTTCTGCATCAGCCTTAGCAACCTGCTCATGGAAGGAAAGACCTTTTTTCTCGATTCCGTTAGCAGCCTGTGCACGCTTTTCACGCTGTGCTTTTTCAAACTTCAATTGTGCTACATGATTTGCGACTATGCGCATTTCTTCTGAGGAAAGGCGTTCGCCATTCTGTAGTTTTTTTATTAATTCTTTTATGTTTGTTGAATTGTTTTCCATAAATTGCCTCTTAAATAAAATATGACACATTATTCTACCATGAATCACTTGAAAAATGAACATTTAGGACGATTTTAATGTGAAGATTATATGTGCATATTAGATGATCATTATCTGTATAAATTAAATATGTGCTGAAGGGAATTCCTGCGCGTGATAACATCTGATAAATATATAAAACTTAATATTATAGACGTTTGTTAAGCGGTGGTGTTAAGTATGTTTAGAAGAAGGATTGTTGCTCTAAGCGTGTCTCTGGCGCTAGGTATTGTTGTTGCTGACATATTTATAAATAAGGGAAGTCCGGTTAAAGCTTTTTCGGTGACTGCACTATTTTTATTTTCTATTTATCGTGTAGTTTGCATAAGAACAGTGATAGAACAGGAAATCACAAGAAAATATATAAGAAGGGATACTATTCTTTGTGTATTTATATTCTGCGTCGGTTGTATGAATTATGCAATTCATGAACATGATATGAAACCAATGATGCCTAATAAACTATCAAATTATAATTATATTGAGGGACGAGTAATAGATTATAAAGACAATGATAAAGGTCTTACGATTGATGTAAAAACCTATTCGCTAGGGAATGAAACTATTGTTAGATGTCAGAAATTGAAAGGATTTATTAGAGGGAGAGGTGATGGCTTCAAAGCTAGAACAAATGCTGGCTATAGTAATATAAAAATTAAATATAAAGACATGAATCATAAACTTGGAATGAAACTTTATGGAAAGCAAGTAAAGGTGCAGGGAATAATAAAAGTTCCGACCGTAGCTCGTAATCCGGGATGTTTTGATTATAGGCGATATCTTCTGACCAAGAAGATTACATACATCATGAAGGTAACAAATATAAGCGAAATCAAGGGTGTGGAAACAAGCAAACTCTGGATTATGAGGTATTCTTTAAATAATACAAAAGAAGGGTTTGCAAGAAATGTATCGGATGGGAGAAATAAAGCATATGGATTTATAAAAGGTGTAACCTTTGGAGATACCGACGACATAGATGAAGATACAATCAAGGAGTTTCGGGAAAATACTACGGCGCATGTACTTGCCGTTAGTGGATTGCACGTTGGGGTAATATATGGGATGTTAAGACTCATGGCTATGGGGCGCCATGGAGGAATCGTAGGGATTATGACGATGATAGCAATGCTTGGATATGGTGAACTCACTACTTGGAATGTTTCGACTACAAGAGCGGTAATTCTTACATGTACTGCAATTATGGCCTTTTATCTAAAGCGTCCGTTTGATCTATTATCTTCATTGGCTTTATCCTTTATAACGCTGCTGATATATAATCCATTCTTGCTTTTCAGCGCTAGCTTTCAGATGTCTTTTCTTGCGGTGTGTGGGATTGCTTTTTTCAATGATCCACTTAGCAGATTAACTGGAAAGAGAGGAGGATTTTTACTGGCAATTCAGCTCTCGATGGTTCCTTATACGATGTTTACATTTAACAAAATTAACCCAATAGGATTTTTAATAAATGTACCAATTGTTGCATTGATAGGTATATTAGTGCCATTTTCCATATTCGGACTAGCTACGTACTCAATAATCGGCAAAGCAGGAATAATAATAAAAAGCGAGATTTTTTATCTGACAGAAATCATAACTAGGCTCAATCACTTGCTTAATATAGGTGGTAAATACTCATATTCCATTAGCTCTATGAAAATAGCGACGGTAATTTCAATCTATGCGTTACTATTCTATATATGTTCAGAGTTCAATATCGTTATGCTACTACGGAAACGTTATTTCGTCGTATTGCAATCATTAATACTCATTTTGTGTATGTCTATTACAGTAGGTGCTGCGTATCGAAATATATTTATGGATTATGAATTAGTGTTTATTGATGTCGGGCAAGGTGATGGAATACATATACGAACAGACAATTATGACGTGCTTCTAGATGGAGGCGGCGAAAAGAAACGGAATATAGGAGAGAAGGTACTAAAAGAGTACTTTTTGAAGAATGAATGTAGCAATCTAGACATAAGTGTATTTACCCACATGCATATGGATCACTGCAAAGGTGCTATGGAGTTAGGAGAAGTGTATCCTGTAAAGCAGTATATGGTTCCGTATCCATACAGATATCAGGTGAAAGGGAAGAATGTAAATTTAGTTAGATTTAAAGATAAAATTAGGCTTGCAAAAGGCGTGTGGATAGAAGCTATTTGGCCGATGGACGATAGGATAGCGACGAGTGAATCTGATGATAATGAATTAAATACCGTATACATACTACACTATAATGGTATTAAGATAATGTTAACTGGGGACTTAGTTGAGGCAGATGAACTGGATATGATAGAATACTACAAATCTACTGACGTGTTAAAATGCGATATTCTCAAAGTAGCGCATCACGGAAGCAGGTATAGCTCTAATGAAAAGTTTATAGATGCTGTAAACCCGAGAATTGCAATTATCCAGGTTGGTGAACATAATACATATGGCCATCCTAATGTAGGAGTAATAGAGCGCTTTAAAAAGCGTGGGATTAGTGTCTATAGAAATGATAAAGAAGGAGCTATTGGCGTAGATATTAGTAACAACAAGATTAGAATCGATAGGATGATTAAGGATGTCATTTAAAGAGTTTAGTAAAGATATAAAGAGTGGTGTAATAGGCAGTAACATTTTTCTCTATGGCGAAGAGGGATTCCTTACCGCTTGGGCTGTAAAGGGCATTATAGAAAACAATTCGAGTGAGGCTGACAGAAACTACGTAGTAACAGATCTCGATGGAGAGAATATAACAGCACAGGAAATCGTTGAAACTGCTAATACCATGACAATGTTTACCAACACAAGAGTGTTGACGGTTAAAAATTATCAGCCGTTAATAAAAAAGAGCGCCGTAACTGAAACTGCTCCGATTCTCGAGTATCTCAGCAACCCAAATCCATCGACGATTCTCTTATTTTATCTGGAGCCACTTGCGAGCCCTGGCAAGAAGGAGAAGTTAAATACTTTTGCTACCAAAATATCTGGGTTATGTAGTACATATAATTTCGAGAGGCTGAATCTAGCGGAACTTAAATCATTTGTAAACAAGCGAATTCGCTCAGCTGGCAAGTTGATTGGTGCTCGCGATATGGATTATCTTGTAGATATCTCTGGCTATCTCAATAATGACAGTGAATATGATCTATACAGGATGGAATCGGACCTTACGAAGCTAGTCAATGCTTCTGATGAAGATACTGTATCAAAGCAGCTCATAGAAGAGATAATGATTGGTGATAAGGATAGATTCGTGTTTAACTTCATTGACTATTTACTAGCTGGTAAGAAAAGCATGGCTATGCAGCTTCTCATAAACACCATTTCTGCTGGTGAAAACTCAAAAGGTAAAGGAAATGTATTCTCACTTGCATCTACATTAATAGGCCAGTTTGAGATTATGTATGATTCACTTGAACTAGATGATGAGGGCATGCCAATCAAAGCTATGGCTAAGAACCTTGGAGTGAATGAGTATCGTCTCAAAAAGGCGTACGCTGCAGCTAGAAAAGTTGGTAAGTCTAAGATTAAGAAAGCCTTGATTGAACTATACGATACTGATAGATTGCTAAAGTCAGGTGAGATGGATAAGAATACATCACTTGAACTATTTGTCTTTAACTGGTAGCTAATGTAAAAGTACACAAAAATCACCGACGATAAACTAGATAAACGGAAAAAGCTTGAGGCATAGCCTCAAGCTTTATTGTTTAACTGATGCGACTAGCTCTCTAGCAGCTTCAAGTGCATTGCTACTGTCTGGAGCACCGCTTATTAATCTCGCAAGCATCTCAAGTTTTCCTGACTCATCTAGGTGCTCGATAACTGTGTGAGATTTTCCATCTGAAATCTCTTTTTCAATCGAGAAGTTATCATCTCCAGAAGCAGCAATTTGAGGTAGGTGAGTGATACATAATATCTGTCTATGATTGGCAATCTCGCTAAGTTTATGACCTACCACAAGTGCGGTCTTACCGCTAATTCCAGTATCGATTTCGTCGAAAATCATGGTCTCAACGCTGTCACTACTACCGATGATGTGCTTGAAGGCTAGCATAATTCGAGAAATCTCGCCACCAGAGGCAATCTTTGCCATCGGTCTCAGAGGTTCACCTGGGTTAGTAGATATGAGGAATTCAACACCGTCATATCCCAGGTCAGAGATGTCATCCTGCCTTGTTATCTCAATCTTGAATTCGGAATTTGCAAAAGCGAGATCCTGAAGTTCCTTGATCATCTCTCTTTCTAGTGAAGCAGCATTGGCCTTTCTAATATTGCTAACTATGTCAGCCTGCGCTTCAAGTTCGCTGTACCTCTTGTCTATCAGTTCAGTAAGTCTTTTTTTCTCATCGTCAAGATTATGGATTACGCTAAGCTTACTATCGAGCTCTTCTTTGTATGCGATAATCTCTTCGATGCTCATATTGTATTTTCGCTTAGCATCCTCAATTACACTTAGCCTATACGATACAAGATCTATCTCTTCCTCTGAGAAGTTGATAGATTCACTTGTATTCCTAAGGTTAGAAGAGATATCCTCAAGGCTATAGTATAGCTCAGAGAAACTCTCTGATAGTTCACCGAGCTCTTCGCTGTATGATGCGATACCCTGAAGCTGATTCATACATGAGCCAATAACGCTGAGAACAGAAGGATCATCAGTTAGCTTGCTATATGAACCGGCAACGGCCTCGTATATTCGCTCGCTGTTACGCATCAATTCTAGCTGCTCTCTTAATTCGTCATCTTCACCAGCCTGCAAATCAAGGTTGTCTATGTAGTCAAATTCGAACTGATAGAAGTCCTGCTGTCTACGCGATTCTGACTCGCTTCGGAGTAGCTGATCGTATTCACGTTTGACTTCATGATAGAGTTTATAAAGGTCACTAAGCTTAGCGAGCTCCAGTTCGATAGATTCGTGATTGTAGCTATCGGTGATGAGTATATGGTTGTCTGGATCTAGTATCTGCTGATTGTCGTACTGTCCATGGATATCGACGAATTCACTGCAAAAATCTCTTAGCTTTGCCAAAGAAACTATCTCGCCATTGAGCTTTGCAACACTTTTTCCTGACCTAAGAAGCTCTCGTGAGATAATAACATCTTCATCTCCAATATGCCCGACAACTTGAATAAGAGCTTTATCTGTGCCATTTCTTATCATAGAAATATCAGCACGGTCCCCGAGGGCTGTGCTGATGGCCTGCACTAGTACAGATTTACCAGATCCCGTCTCACCGGTGATGATATTGAGAGAGGAACCAAGGTCAAATGCCATATGTTCAATTGTCGCAAAATTAGTAATTTCAATACGATCGAGCATTAAGATACCTCAATTTTAATTTATTCTCTTAGGGCAATCATGTCTTCGAACACTTTGAGAATTGTTGCAACATATTCTTCATGTTCAGCAATAATAAGTAGAGTGTTATCTCCTGCAACTGAGCCCACAACGTGTTCGAGTTTCAGACAGTCGATGGCTTCTGCTGCAGCATTTCCGCAACCAGAAAGTGTCTTTACCACGATGAGATTTTGTGCCGAGGCATAGGAGACGATAGTCTCTCTAAAAATTTTGATAAACCTTTCAGAAATCGGCTGAATGTCGAACTTTCCGGATGTGTACTTATAGCGATCCTTATCTATTGATACTTTAACGAGCTGTAGCTCCTTAATGTCTCTAGATATAGTCGCTTGAGTTACTTTGTAGCCTTCCTGCTCGAGTAGATCCTGTAGCTGATCTTGTGTCTCTACTACGTGCTTTTGGATTAGTTCTAATATCTTATTCTGTCTTGAGTAACGCATCTGTCCTCCTAATGATAAAAAGGTTTTCTGTACACAACACACAATAAATTATAGCATAAATTTGCAAGTGAATGAATAAATACGAAACATTAACGCTCGTTGTCTTGATTAATAGACAAAACAGCCTATTTTTGGTAAAATGTCGGAGGTGATTAATGATGAGAATTATAGGAATAGACCCAGGTTATGCCATCATGGGATATGGCATTTTAGACTATAATGGCAACCGCTTTAAGACCGTCCATTACGGTTCAATAGAGACAAAGGCGGGAGTGCCGATGCCTGAGCGGTTAAAGTTGCTCTACGACGGGCTGACTGAAATAATTCAGGAGTACAAGCCAGACGAAGCGTCGATAGAGGAGCTTTTTTTTAATAGAAATGTTACGACGGCTATCGGCGTAGGAGAAGCACGGGGAATCGCTCTGCTCGCATGCGTTGAAGGTGGGCTTTCGGTGTCTGAATACACACCAATGCAGATTAAACAAGCACTTGTAGGCTACGGAAAGGCGGAGAAGAAGCAGGTTCAGACGATGGTCAAAACTATACTGAATCTAAAGGAAGTCCCTAAGCCTGACGATACAGCTGACGCAGTTGCTGCTGCTATCTGTCACGCACATTCGCGTAATTCCAAAGTGATTGGGAGATAAGAGATAATGATAAGAAATATCAAAGGTGAATACCTTTATTATGACCAGGGATCAATGATTATCGAGACGAGTGGAGGAATCGGTTTTCGCATATACGTTGCGGATACTTCGCCACTACTTCTCCATCGAGAGGGTGATATCATAAATATATTTACGTACATGCAGGTCAAGGAAGATGGCATGTCGCTTTATGGTTTCTCTAAGCTTGATTCTTTGAATCTGTTCGAACAGCTAATCACCGTAAAAGGTGTTGGCCCAAAGGCGGGTCTCGCGATTATGTCGACGGGGTCAGCTGATGAGATTAAATACAGTATAGCTAATAAGGATGCTACCGCAATTGCTAAGGCGCAGGGTGTAGGTAAGAAGACTGCAGAGCGTGTAATTCTTGAGCTATGCGATAAGGTTGACACGGTTCCTATGCCAGATATGGGAGGAGCGACTCCAGTTTCTATTCCTGGGCTTGATAAAGCGAGGCAGGAAGCTGTTATGGCACTCACTACACTTGGTTATTCGAAAACTGAGGCTGAAGAAGCAATCGGTCATGTAACCGATGAGGGACTTGATGCGGAGACATACATCAAGAAGGCTCTTAAGTATTTGCTATAGAAGAAGGATTGGAAAATGCTAGATAACATCACATCAACTAAGGTAATACCGAACGAGATAAACGGGGAGTTCACGCTAAGACCCCAGTACCTAAGTGAGTACTGCGGACAGTCAGTGGCGAAGGAGAACCTATCTATATATATTGAAGCTGCTAAGAAACGCGGTGAGTCACTAGACCACGTGCTTTTCTATGGACCTCCAGGTCTTGGAAAGACTACGCTTGCAAATATTATTGCAAATGAACTTGGAGTGGACATCAAGATTACGTCAGGACCCGCAATCAGCAGGGCCGGCGACTTAGCCGCTATTCTTACGAATTTAAATGAGAATGATGTCCTATTCATTGATGAGATTCATAGGCTAAATCGTTCGGTTGAAGAGGTCCTGTATTCCGCTATGGAAGACTTTGCACTAGATATCATTATCGGAAAAGGACCTGCTGCGAGATCGCTACGAATCGATATCGCAAAATTTACACTAGTAGGAGCTACGACGAGGGCAGGAAGCCTTTCGGCACCCCTAAGAGACAGATTTGGAATAATTACAAAATTTGAATTCTATACTCACGAAGAAATCAGAAATATTCTACTTCGCTCTGCAAAGGTTCTCGGCATAGAGATAGACGATGAGTCTCTCGATGAATTAGCTAGCAGATCGAGAGGGACACCAAGAATCGGAAATAGACTACTCAAGAGGGTTAGGGATTTTAGTGAAGTCATAAGTGATGGACAGCTTAATATCGAAGTGACACGTAAAGCACTAGAAGCACTAGGCGTGGACGAACTCGGACTGGATAAGCTAGACAGGCAGATCCTCGAGACGATAATCAAGAGCTTTGGCGGTGGACCGGTTGGAATTGAAACTATTGCTAGTGCGATCGGCGAAGAGAGGGTGACACTCGAGGATGTCAATGAACCGTTCCTCATTCAGTCAGACCTCATGTACCGTACGCAGAAGGGACGTATGGTTACTAAGCTTGCATATGAATACCTAGGACTGATGTCCTATTACAAAGAAGATTAATAAGGGGCGCGGCGGATATGTGATATATGTATCCGTAATCGCGCCTCGCTGATTAGAACTGGAGAATATAGAACACATGAGACTAGAAGATTTTGATTACGAGCTTCCGAGAGAGCTAATCGCCCAGACGCCGTCGCTAAAAAGGGATGAGTGCAGGATGATGGTGCTCGATAGAGCTGAGAATACGATTAAGCATAGACATTTCTACGATATCCTAGAGTACCTGCATGAAGGCGACTGTCTTGTCGTAAATGATTCGAGGGTAATTCCTGCAAGACTATACGGAATCAAGGAGAGGACAGGTGCGCATATTGAGCTACTTCTCATAAAACGCCTAGATGGTGATAAGTGGGAGAGCCTGGTTAAGCCTGGAAAGAGACTTAAGGAAGGCGATACAGTGGTTCTAGATGAGAATAAGCTTTTTAAGGCACACATCTTAGGTTTTAAAGATAAAGAAAACGGAACACGTATAATAGAGTTTGAATACGAAGGGATATTCATGGAGCGACTCGAAGAAATCGGAAGTATGCCGCTTCCACCATATATCGAACGAGACGCAGGTAATGACGATAAGGAGAGATATCAGACCGTATATAGCAAGGTGGATGGGTCTGTGGCTGCTCCGACGGCAGGTCTTCATTTTACAGATGAACTGCTTGAGAAGGTGAGGGCAAAAGGTGTCGAAATCGCTTACGTAACACTTCATGTTGGCATCGGAACCTTTAGACCGGTCAAGGTGGACAATATCGAGGACCACAAGATGCATTTTGAGGAATATACCATAGACCCTGAAACGGCAGAAACTATAAACCGAGCAATTAGAGATGGTAGAAGGATTATATCGGTTGGTACAACATCGACGAGAACTCTCGAGAGTGCTGCAAAGCAGGTTGACGGGGTGTGGCAGATTGAGAGCGGACACAGCAGCACAGGGATATTTATTTATCCCGGATATGAGTATAAGGTCGTGGATGGGCTAATTACGAATTTCCACCTTCCAAAATCGACCCTGATTATGCTCGTATCAGCACTGTACGATAGGGAGCACATTCTTGCGGCTTATGAAGAGGCTGTGCGTGAGAGATATAAGTTCTTTAGCTACGGCGATGCGATGTTTATAAAGTAGGAGATTGAGATGAAAGAATCACTTAGTTTTGAGCTAATAAAAAAGGACTCGCGCACTGGAGCAAGGCGCGGCAGAATTACGACACCTCACGGCACTATTGAGACGCCTGTGTTCATGCCGGTTGGCACTCAGGCGACAGTAAAGGCGATGAAGCCTGAAGATGTTGAAAAGACAGGCGCTGAGATTATCCTTGGAAATACATATCATCTGTACCTTAGACCTGGTGAGGACATCGTCCGTGAAGCTGGTGGGTTACATAAGTTCATGAACTGGCATCGTCCTATACTTACTGATAGTGGTGGCTTTCAGGTATTTTCACTTGGAAAATTCCGTAAGATAACCGAAGAAGGGGCTAAGTTTAAATCATACATAGATGGCTCGTCTCACATGATGACTCCGGAGAGTTCGGTTGAAGTGCAGGCGGCGCTCGGTTCAGATATCATGATGGCATTTGACGAGTGCGTTGCATATCCTGCTGAAAAGAAGTATGTGGCGAGATCGCTAGAACGCACCACAAGATGGCTTAGGCGCTGTGACGATCACCACAGGAGACTAGAGGCTAAAGCCGCTATGGAAACAGGCTCTGATACTATGAAGCAGGCACTGTTTGGAATCATGCAGGGCGGAATGTTCAAGGACCTCCGTGAGCTAAGTGCAAAGCAGATTACGGAGATTGATCTTCCTGGATACGCAATTGGAGGGCTGTCCGTCGGTGAGCCAAAGGATATCATGCTCGATGTACTTGATGATTGCGTTGACCTACTGCCTGAAGATAAGCCAAGATACCTTATGGGGGTTGGAACCCCCGATTACCTGTTCGAAAGTGTTGAGCGAGGAGTAGACATGTTCGACTGTGTACTACCAACAAGGCTAGCTAGGCATGGTATGGCGATGACGAGCAGGGGTAAGATTAATATCAAGAATGCTGCATTTGCAAGGGATTTCAGCACTTTGGATCCAGATTGCGACTGTTATTGCTGCAGAAATTATTCACGTGCATATTTAAGACATCTATTTAAGAATGACGAGATACTTTGCTCTATGCTGCTATCAGAACACAATATTTATTTCTTGGTAAACATGATGAAAAACATCAGAAAAGCAATTGAGGAGGATAGGTTCCTAGAGTATAAAAGGGAATTCTATAACAAATATGGAGAATTTTAAGATCTGTCCGATCTCCGAGCACTGCGGAGGATGTCTGTATCAGGGTGTTCCATATGAGGAGCAGCGCGCGGAGAAGGAAAATATAATCAGAGAGCAGCTGACGAGGCGCAAGGTTGACGATTCTGTATTCAGTGGTCTAGTTCCGGCTCTCTCAGAATACAGATATAGAAATAAGATGGAGTATACGTTCGGTGACCTTGAAATTGGTGGGGAACTTACCCTAGGTATGCACAAGAAGAGACACTTCATGTCGATTGTGACGTGCGATGAATGTCAGCTGGTTCCTATGGACTTCAACAGGGTGCTTCGTGCAACACTAGATTTCTGTATAGAAAAAGGCTATTCGTTTTATCACAAGAAGTCTCATCAGGGACTTCTTCGTAATCTCGTTGTTAGGCATGGCGTAAAGACCAATGAGCTGCTAGTTAACATAGTTACAAGCAGTGAAGATGGATTCGATGAACAGGCTTACCTTGATATGCTGCTGGGACTTAAGCTAGATAATAAGCTTATCGGCGTTATGCGCACGTTCAACGATAGCCTAGCAGATGCCGTAATCAATGAAGGAGTAAAAATTCTCTATGGCCGTGATTACTATAATGAGGAAATTCTCGGGCTAAAGTTTAAGGTAAATGCTTTTTCATTCTTCCAGACTAATATCGAAGCGGTTGAAAGATTGTATAGCGAAGCACTTGCGCTAATTCCGGATCTTGACTCAAAAGTCGTATACGATCTGTACTGCGGAACTGGGACTATTTCACAGCTTATGGCATCTAAAGCCAAGAAGGTGTACGGAATTGAGATCGTGCAGGATTCAGTTGATGCGGCAATTGATAACGCCAAGATGAATAATATAGATAACTGTAATTTTATCTGTGGCGACGTTAAAGCGAAGCTTGATGAGGTGACTGAGAAACCCGATATGATAGTTGTGGATCCACCACGAATGGGAATGCATGATAAGGTTGTGGAGATGCTGGCTAGCTACGGCATAGAGCAGATTCTTTATATCTCATGTAATCCAAATACCATGGCGATGAATTTGGAGAAGTTCTCGGAGCTGGGGTACGAGCCGGTGGTGATGAAGGCGTATGATAATTTTCCGAAGACGAAGCATGCTGAAGCCGTAACACTACTCACAAGAACTGATAGTTATTGTGAGTAGATGTACGTCTCACGCAAGGCACGCCAAAGAAAACGAGCGAAGTGAAGTTTGATTTGTAGCGGGCTACTGCGGAGGCATAATAAAAAAACTAGTATCAGAAATGCAAACTAAAAGCTGGTACTGCCCACGCGACAGCTGTCCAAGAGCAAGGAGCGAGGCGACGTTGCGATTGGAGACAGCGAACTGCTGAAGCCGTAACACTACTCGCAAGAACTGAAAGTTATTGTGAGTAGATGTACGTCTCATGCAAGGCACGCCAAAGAAAACGAGCGAAGTGAAATTTGATTTGTTGCGGGCTACTGCGGAAGCCGAGAAAGTAGCTGGTACTGCCCACGCGACCTAATGAAGAAAACTTAGCCATTACACTTGAACATGAACTTGTCACAAAGTTTGCTAAAGAGTTTATAATTATATAATGGGTATTATTTAAACAAAGAAAAATTAGAGGCTGGAGGTAAGTAGTTGAAAGATAATCGAGCGGATTTTATCAATATAAAATCATTTGAGGAATTTAACAGATACTATTGGTATCGAGAAGAACTTTCGCAAATTTGTAAATCTCTTGGATTAGAATACAGGGGTACAAAACAGGAGCTGAATCATATTATAGAACAATATTTCAAAGGAAATATAATAGAAAAGTCTGTAAGGAAAGTAAACAAAAAACAAGCCGAAGCGATAACCTTAAATACGCCGTTGCTTGAATGTGGCTTTTCCTTTAACCAAAAATTTCGAGAGTATTTTTCGGTTG
>ERZ773005.449-NODE-449-length-32529-cov-6.152984_pt1 | contig 32529 bp, 26 predicted proteins | sample MGYA00580666_ERZ773005 | MGnify/ENA primary metagenome ERZ773005 (study PRJEB29015, sample SAMEA2737999) | human oral metagenome | biome: human oral; feature: human-associated habitat; material: dental | place: China | collected 2061 ...
TACGTCAACATGCTCGACAGCAACAGCGTGGCGAACAACGGCAACTATTACGACAGTGACGGCGTAACAGGAAAATGGCACTACAACTTCGCCGAAGGCGGCAAGCAGACGTACGAGACAAAGACCTTCGGTATCTGGAACTTCATCCTGCAAAAAGACTTCGGCAAGGACGCGAGCGCCTATATCGGCGTCGACAATATCTTCAACCATCGCGACGACGACCGCGCGATCAACGAGCGAACCTATCGCATCGGCGTGAACTTGAAGTTCGGTCCCGATGCGAGCACGGGGGCGGGCGAGCGCTTCAAGAAGGAAGAAGCGCATCTCATCCCCGAAGACGCATGGTTCATCCAAAAGCCCTTCGATACGACGAAGGAAAAAGGCGTGCGTGTCATCGGCGATTATCGCTGGCGTTGGAATGCCTTTACGGGCAAGGAAAAGCCGTCCGAAGCGCGTGTCACGACCACCGCGACCGTAAGCGACGGCGCGTATAAGAACTACCTCGAAAAAGCCGAGCACGGCTTCGAGCAGCGGCTGCGCGTCGGCGTGGATGCGAGGATCGATGCGAATACGAACCTCACCATTTTGGCAAGTGCTTCGGGCGCAGAGGGTGTCGGCACCGATACCGATGTCGCCAAAAGCCGTGGACTCAACCATGTGCGCCTTGACGAGGCGAATCTTACCGTACATGCGAACGACTGGGATTTCTCACTCGGCCGTATGACGGAGCCGATGGGCGTCACAGGCTACTACTTTGGCAAAGAGTACGACGGCGGACGCGCCGTATGGACGGGAGCCCATACGCAGGTGCGTCTCGGCTACGGCGACTTCCGGCACTCGACGGGCGTCACAGACTCCGCCTATACGCACGCGACGCGCCAGAGTTTCGTGCGCGGCGTGACCAAGGAGGAATGGCTAGGCTATAAGGCGACTGCGATCAACAGCCGTACGACGGGCGCCGTTCCGTATTATCCGGACTACAGCACGCTCATTAAGGATACCCCAGGCTTTGACGGACTTTATCAACGGCTTGCCAAGGCGCAGAGTTTGGCAGAGGAAAAGCAGATTCTTGACGAGTATCTGAATGTTGTCAAACAGGATAATCCCCAAGCATATCAGGAATTGATGAGGCAGTTGTCCGCGAGCGGGAAAATAGTGCACGATGACTTCGCATGGTACAAGGTGACCGTGAAGGACGAACATGGCAACGTCGTCGGGACATATCTTTCGCAGAAAAGTCCGCAGCTTGAGGCATTGCACATGGAAGATAGCTTTTCCTATCAAGACAGGTTTGATCGCGCGAAGATGGAAGACGCTGCCCGAGCTGTGTGGAATTCAGCGGAGGCGAATTTAGAAGCGACGCAAACCGAGACGAAGGAATATAGCGGCATGGCAGGGCTCCCCGATGGAAACTATACTTTGACCCATGAATTCTACGGCTACGGCACATATCATGGGAAGAAGCCAATTTTTGACTATGATTTGAAGATGAGTGATTTGCAGCCCGGGGATTTCAGACCGATGACAAAGGATGAGGCGAAAGAGCGTACCATTCGTTCCGCGTGGGATAAAAGCCCTTACCACGAGGTGCTGGCAGAGAGAAGATATCCGGACGCTCCCGATATCTCAACTACAGTAAACGGGAAGATTCCAGCAGGTAATAAGAAGGGTATATCGCATCTCGGTCAAACGATCATCAAGTATCTGATCAATGATTCTAACTGGGGTCCGGAGGACGCGAGCGCTCTGCCGCTCAATCTGCTGAATCGTGCGGGCTATTTTGTACTGCAAGTCGGCACCGTTCTCGAGCGCGACCAGATCCCTGCGCTCAAGCAGGCGTTCTATGTGCAGGCGCGTCACGAACTCACGCCGAATCTCGGCGTCGCCGCTTGGTATCTGCGCTCGGTCGGCAATGACTCGCATCGCTTCCTCGCGGCGAACGGCACGACGAACGATGTCAGCACCTTCGATACGCTCGCGAACGTCGTCGGTGTCGGTGCGAAGTGGCAGCTCTCGAAGAATGCCGCCGTCTCCTTCGACTACGGCGTGAACACGACCGACTTCGGCAAATACATGAACGGCCACACGCGCTACGAGCACAAGAGCGGCACATCCGACTTCGCCATCAAAGGCAGGGAAACCGGCTCTGCACCGAAATTCTGGGTCATGCGGCTCGACCTCGGCAAAGCCGATACGAACGTGCCGCACTCGTGGAATGCGTTCATCGACTACAAGCGCTTCGAGCACGGCTCCTTCTTCGGCGGCAACGGCACGGAAGCGCTGCCCGACCGCTACCTCGACGGCATCAAGAGCTTCACCGTCGGCGCGGGCTATGTGCCGATGGAAAACCTCCTCGTCGAAGCCTTCTACACCTTCGGCGCCAAAGGCATCGGCGCACGCGACACCCTCTACGGCCCCGAGCGCTTCAGCCTCGGCGACTACGCAAGGGTGCAGCTGACCTATCGCTTCTAAGGACGAAACGCAAGAATCATGACCAACCGTTTGACGGGTGGTCATGATTCAGCGGTGCGAAGTTCGGAGCGGATTCCATCTTCGACGGAGCGGCACAAAAGACTCGCCTGAGAATATCGCTCTTTTAAGAAAGAGAACGGTTGCCAATACGAGAGAAAGTTGATACAATGAATAAGGCGATGGATGGTTTCATCTATCGCCTTATTTAAATGTTGTTTGAGGAAGAGGTCATGCTTGATGCTGACGAAAAAGCGCAGGACGCTCGATTTTCGTACCATCTTATATCTGAATATCCTGCTGATGGTCTTCCTGATCGTTTCCGGATCGGAGGCGGTCTTGCTTTGCTCCTTTGCGCTTTCCGCCGTTGCTTTGGCGGATACGGGCGCATGGCGACGGACGGCGAAGTACAGCGTCGGTTTTGCGGCTCTTGCAGCGTTGCAGTATGCGCTCGGCATGGCGCTGGAGGCGGGCGTGCAAAACGCCGTCGTATTCTTGCTGCAGATGGTTCTCTTCCTCGCTTTGCGCGTCTATCCGTTCATCGGACTTGGATTTGCGCTGAAGGAGGGCAAGAATATCGCGGAGATCACGACCGCGCTCGATCGGCTGCGTCTGCATCGAGGCGTTGTCTTGAGCATCGTCGTGATGATCCGCTACCTGCCGGCGATGGCGGCGGATTTTCGCGTCATCCTTGACGCCATGCGTCTGCGCGGTATTCCGATCTCGCTGAAGTTCGTCGCGCTCCATCCGATGAAGGCAATCGAGTACCTGATCGTGCCGATGCTGTTTCGCAGCGAGAAGATCACGGAGGAGTTCTCGGGCGCGGCTCTTGTCAAGGGCTACGCATCTGGTGCGCGGCGCACGTCGTACTTCGATGTGCGTATGACGGCGAAGGATATGGCGATGCTCGTCATTTCGACTGCTTCGCTCGTTCTATGTACGTTTGTATGAGGGAAAATCGCATGATCGATCTGCAAAATGTCGGCTTTCAATATAAAGAACAGGGACGGAGGAGCATCTGCGGCAACACCTGCACGATTCATCGAGGCGAGGTTGTCGTTATAGCGGGCGAGAGCGGCTGCGGCAAGTCGACGCTCCTGCGTGCTCTCAACGGGCTTTGCCCGCATTTTTACGAGGGAGAGACGGCGGGCAAGGTGCTGCTCGGCGGCAAGAACTGCCGCGATATGCGCATCGGCGACATCTCGCGCATGGCGGCGACGGTGTTTCAGAATCCCGACCATCAGTTTTTTACGCTCGATGTCTTGTCCGATCTCGTGTTTTCGTGTGAGAATTTTGGCGTCGGGCCAAAAGAGATCGAGCGTCGCCTGCGCTCCGTCACGAAGCTGCTGCAGCTTGAGCGATTTTTGGGACGCAAGCTCTCGGCGCTTTCGGGCGGAGAGAAGCAGCGGATTGCGATCGCTTCGGCGCTGATGCTCAAGACGGACATCCTGCTTATGGACGAGCCGTCGGCGAATCTCGACTATCCATCGATCGAGGAGCTGCGTGATCTGCTCGCCTTGCTCAAGGCGCATGGCTGCACGATCGTTGTCGCCGAGCACCGCCTTTACTATCTTTGCGGCATTGCAGACCGACTGTTCCTCATGCAGGATGGCACGATTCGTCGCGTGTACGAGGGCGCAGCGCTTTCGTCGCTGTCGAACGACGCGCTGCACGAGGCGGGCGTGCGCGGCGTCGATCCCTTCGGCGAAACGGACGCCGTGCAGCCGCTCGCAAAGAGGACGGCGGCGCCTCTCTTGTCGCTGGCAGATATTTCCTTCGGCTATGCGCATGGCGAGGATGTATTGCAGGGGCTTTCTTTGGACATCCATGCAGGGGATCGCGTCGCTCTCTTGGGCAGGAACGGCTGCGGCAAATCGACGCTCGCGAAGGTAATCTGCGGCCTTCTCAAGGAGCGGGCGGGCGAGGTTCGCGCGGCGGGCGAGGCGCTTCCCTGCGGCAGGCGCAGCCGTGCCGTCAGCTATGTGATGCAGAATGTGGATTTCCAGCTTTTCGGTTCGAGCGTCTATAATGATCTCCTGCTCGGTGCAGAAGGTGCGGCAGATATCGACGCGCGTATCCGCAAGGTTCTGGATGATTTTCGTCTTACGCCATGGCTTGACGAGCATCCGACGCGGCTCTCGATGGGGCAGAAGCAGCGGCTCGTCATCGCCGGCGCGTGCCTGTTGGGCAAGCGTGTCGGCATCTTCGACGAGCCGACGAGCGGCCTGGACTATCGCAATATGCGGACGGTCTGCTCACTGATCGGCGAATTTACAGGAGAGGATGGCGCCGCCGTCATCATCACGCACGATGTGGAGTTTGTCATGAACTCATGCAATCGCGTCGTCCTGCTTGAGGACGGACGGATCGCCGAGGATTTTCCCTTGGCTGCAGATGGTGCGCTCAAGCGTATATTTACGGAGCGGCTGCGGCGCTTTGGCGAATGAATGGAAGTTTGGAGGAGAGGCAATGAAAGCATGGAAAATCAGTGATTTTGTTCTGATAGGCATCCTGGCGGCGGTCTATGGCGTACTCGTCATGGGCATCGGTGCGCTCACGGTGCTGATGGCGCCGATGATGCACGCGCTGAGTCCCGCCGTCATCGGCATACTTCTCGGCACGATCGTGCTTTTCGTCGTGAAGAAGATTCCGAAGTTCGGCGCACTGACCTTGTTCATCGGCATCAGTACGGCGCTCTTCGCGGGCTTTTCGGGCATGATGTACGTGCCGTTCGTCGGCACGGTCACGGCGACGGCCTTCGTCGTCGATCTCATCGTCCATCGGCTCGGCTGCAGGACGCCGGTCTTGGCGGTCGGCTACGGCCTGATACAGAGTGCATACGTATTCGGCGGCGCGATTCCGCTGCTGTTTTTCTTGGAACAGAATATGGCGAAGTGGCAGGCGGCGGGCATGGATATGCAGTTCATCGAGAGAATGGTCGCGCACAGCACAGGGTGGTTCTTGGCGGCGGGCATGGCCATCGCCTTCGCGGGCGGCTTCATCGGCATTTACCTCGGCAGGCGGGTCTTGAAGAAGCATTTGAAGGAGCTTGCGTAATTTCAGGACACAAAAAGCGCTGCTGCAGGGAACGGCGTTGTTCCGCGCGGTAGCGCTTTTGTGTGCTTGCTCGATGCGCAGTTCTTTGAGAAAAGGGATGATAGAGGAAAAAAATGCTTAACAAAACGTGCGTCAGCGGCTATAATATAAGTAGAAAGAGGATTCAGAACCTTCGTTCATTCAGAGCTTTCATGGAAGGAGGTTTTTCGGATGGATGTCCAGGTGGAACGACTGCATCGTGTGAAGCCGCTTGCGCCGGTTTCCTTTTTTGAAGAGACGGCGCGGCGCGAGAAGAGGCAGGAGACGCATGAGGCAAGGAAGCCTCTGCGCGGTACGGAGTCGGACGCTTACAGCGTGGAGATTTCGGCAGCAGGCAGGCGTGCGGCAGCACACAGCGAGACGGGCGGCATGATGGTGGAGGGTTTTTGATGGTTTTGCAAGATGACGGGAAAAGCCCCGCCTGAGCGCTTCTCGAAAGAGTGAGCGCTCAGGCGGGGCTTTTGATTGTTCGCTGCAGGGAAATGTCTCCGCTCGGAAATGGCTCGCTGATGTCGCCGCCGATTTCATGCGCCGTATGCGCGGGGGGACGCATTGGATTGGCCGTGCTTTCTCAGGTGATGGACGCCTTGTAGATGCCGTCGACGGCAGCCTTCAAAACCTTGTCGAACTCGGCGTCGCTTTGGCTTGCGCGAAGATCTTGGGCGAGGGCGCGTGAAAAGCTGGCGATGAGGCCGCGATTCTTGGCGAGCTTTTCGTTGGCCTCGTCCTGCGGATAGCCGCCGCTCAATGCGACAATGCGCACGACGTGCGGATCCTTCATGAGATCCTCGTAAAGGTTTTCCTTCGTCGGAATCGTGACCTTGAGCATGATTTTGTCACCGGCGGGAAGCTTCGCCACATGCGCCTTGATTTCTTCGAGCATGATGGTTTCCGCTTCTTCCTTCTTGGCGCAATGGATATCGACCTCCGGTTCCAGGATGGGGACGAGTCCCTTGGCGATGATCTCCTTGCCAACGGCGAACTGCTGCTCGATGACAGCCTTGATGCCCTCTTTGTTCGCCTCCTTGATGACGGAGCGCATCTTCGTGCCGAAGATATGGCGCTCTACGGCGCGGTCGAGGAGGGCGGAGAGTCCGTCGATGGGTTTCATGAGCTGCACGCCGTCCTTCTCGGCGGCAAGGCCCTTGTCGACCTTCAAGATCGGCACGACGCCTTTCTTCTCCCATAGGTAGTCCGCCGTATAGAGGTCGTCGATCTTGCGATCCATCGTGTTTTCGAAGAGGATGGCCGCGAGAATCTGCTCCTTTGTGAACGAGGGGCTTTTGATGATGCGCGTGCGCATCTCATGAACGCGCGTGAACATTTCCTCGTCGTTGGAATAGGCGCTCTCATCGACGCCGTAAGCCTTCAGCGCCTTCGGCGTCGAACCGCCGCTCTGGTCGAGGGCGGCGATGAAGCCCTTGCCGCTGGTCATGCGATTGAGCTGCTCTTGATTCATTTTGCATACCTCCTTAAATCGTTTCCAGTTCTATTATACCTCTATGCATGCAGAAAGTAAACGAAATTGAAAATAAATATCAAAACATAAAAATCGTGCAGAAAGTTGCTTTCTGCACGATTTTAGAAGAACGTTTATTGAGGCGGTGCACAATGTTCGTAAAGCGTTTGAGCTTACTTCAAGAGCGCCATGACCTCTGAAGCCTTGCCGTCGGAGCCGAGGACTTCCTTGATCTTGTGCTCGACGAGTTCGCGGATGTAGTCGCGTCCCGGCGCGATGTACTGGCGCGGATCGAAGTGCTCGGGATGCTGCTTGAAGTGCTCGCGGATGCCCGCCGTCATGGCAAGGCGCAGGTCGGAGTCGATGTTGATCTTGCAGACTGCCGACTTCGCCGCTTTTCTCAGCTGATCCTCGGGAATGCCTACGGCGTCGGCGAGATTGCCGTCGTTGTCGTTGATGATCTTGACGTACTTGGGAATGACGGACGAGGCGCCGTGCAGCACGATGGGGAAGCCAGGCAGACGCTTCTCGATTTCCGCGAGGATGTCGAAGCGCAGTTCGGGCGGCACGAGTACGCCGTCGGCATTCTTCGTGCACTGCTCGGGTTTGAACTTGAAGGCGCCGTGGCTCGTGCCGATGGCGATGGCGAGGGAGTCGACGCCTGTGCTTGAGACGAATTCCTCGACCTCTTCGGGGCGCGTGTAGTGCGCATCCTCTGCGGCGACCTTCACGTCGTCCTCGATGCCCGCGAGCTGGCCAAGCTCGCCCTCGACGACGACATTGTGCGCGTGGGCGTACTCGACGACGCGCTTCGTAAGCTCGATGTTTTCCTTGAAGTTCAGGTGCGAGCCGTCGATCATGACGGAGGTGAAGCCGTCGTCAATACAGGATTTGCACGTCTCGAAATCCGGGCCGTGATCGAGGTGCAGGGCGATGGGCAGATCCTCGCATTCGAGCGCAGCCTGCACGAGGTGCTTGAGGTAGGCGGGCTTCGCGTACTTTCGTGCACCGGCGGAAGCCTGCAGGATGATGGGGGACTTCAGCGCAGCTGCCGCTTCGGTGATGCCCTGGACGATCTCCATGTTGTTGACGTTGAAAGCGCCGATGGCGTAGCCGCCCTCGTGGGCTTTCTTGAACATTTCTTTCGTTCCGATGAGTGGCATGATCTCAACCTCCTATGAATAGATGATACTCGCTTGTTTCTCCATTATATCATAATTTAATGAAAGCGTCATGAATCTTTTGTGAAAAGAGAAAAACTGCCGGGGATTTCGGGGAAAAAGGCGGACATATCTGCAGGCAAAGGTGCGTGCACGGTGATTTCTTCGCCGCTCGACGGGTGACGAAGGCGCAGGCGATGGGCGTGCAGCGCTTGACGGGCGATGCGATCCGTTCTGCCGCCGTAGAGGTCATCGCCGAGGAGCGGATGAGCGAGGTGCGCGAGGTGGACGCGGATCTGATGCGTGCGTCCCGTCGCCAGGCGAAGCGCGAGAAGCGAAAGTCCGCCGCGTTCTGCAAGCGTCGCATAGTGCGTGACGGCGCGCTTTCCCACGGGCGAAACCATGCGCTCGATGATGCTGCCGGGGCGGCGCGCGATGGGAGCTGCGATCGTGCCGCAAGGCTCAGGCAATGCGCCCTCGATGACGGCGAGGTAGATGCGCTCGATCGCGTCAGGCGCGGACAGGAGGTGCTGCACATGCGCCTCCTTGGCGATGAGCACGAGTCCGCTCGTCCGGCGGTCGAGGCGGTGCACGGGATGGAAGGCGTGCTTTTCGCCGTGCGCTTCATAGTGGAAGAGCACGGCGTTGGCGAGCGTGTGATGATGTTCGCCGCCCGTCGGATGAACGAGCATGCCCGCGGGCTTGTTGACGATGAGAAGCGCCGCGTCCTCATAGAGGATGTCGAGCGGGAGGTCTTCAGGCGCGGTGCGGCTCTCTTCCGGCAGATGCCAGCAAAGTTCGTCGCCGCCTTTGACGCGAGCGAGCGTGGCGTCGGCGGGGAAGCCGTTCAGCGAGAACGTGCCCGAACGCCGCAGTTTTTTCCAGAGCGTCGTGGAGAAGCCGCACTCCTTTTGCAGAAACTCCCGTAGCGCCATGCAGGCAAGTCCTTCCGGCACGACAAGTCGCGTCTCTCCCATGCAATCACTTCCTTTTCCAGCAATATAGCATGGAGAAGCATGGTTGTCCATTTGCATTTTGTATTTTTTTGTTTCTCGCTAGACGTGGACATGAAATTCTTGTATAATATAAGGCGGTCAACCTCATTTTTTGAGATTTTGTAACGAATGACCACTCTCAAAAGACATTTTTGTTCGCGGCGCTTTTCTTGCCGGGGACAATCCAGGAGGAAGTTATGGCTCTGATCGTAAAGAAGTTTGGCGGCAGTTCGGTCGCCACTACGGAAAAAATTAAAGCGGTGGCGCGGCGCGTCCTCGACGGCATGAAGCCCGAGGACAAGGTGGTGGTCGTCGTCTCCGCCATGGGGGACACCACCGACGACCTCATCGAGCTGGCGCGAGGCATAGACAAGAATCCATACCATTATGCGCGGGAGATGGACATGCTGTTGACGACGGGCGAGCAGGTTTCCATCGCGCTCTTGGCGATGGCGTTCTGCTCGCTGGGGCACAAGGCGATCTCCTTGACGGGCGCGATGGTCGGCATGGGCACGAACTCCGTGCATACGAAAGGGCGCATCATCGGCATCGAGCCGAAGCGCGTCGAAGAAGCGCTCGCAGACGGCAATATCGTCGTCGTCGCGGGTTTCCAAGGAGCGGACTCGCTCGGTGATCCCGTGACGCTCGGGCGCGGCGGTTCGGACACCTCGGCCGTGGCTCTCGCGGGCGCTCTCGCTGCGGACAGCTGCGAGATCTTCACCGACGTGGACGGCATTTATTCCGCCGATCCGCGCCTCGTCCGAGGCGTACGCAAGATGCAGGAGATTACCTACGACGAGATGCTGGAGATGGCGCGTCTCGGCGCGGGCGTCATGCAGCCGCGCTCCGTGGAGATGGGCAAGCACTTCGGCATACCGATCCATGTACGCTCGACGTTTAGCGAGAAAACCGGCACGATGATCAGGGAGGCTTATACAATGGAAGAGAAGGATTTTGAAATCAGGGGGCTGGCGCACGATGACAAGGTGGCAAAGCTTGCCGTCATGGGCGTGCCGAATCGGCCGGGCGTCGCACATTCCCTCTTTTCTGCGCTCGCTGACGCCAACGTGAGCGTGGACATGATCGTGCAGAGCGTGCGGAACATCGAGCGCAATGTGACGGACATGGTCTTCACCGTCGCCGTCGACGATCTCGAAACGGCACGTGAGATCGTCGAGGACGTCAAGAAGAAGCTCAACGCCGTGTCGGTTCTCGTCGAGGAGAATGTCGCGAAGGTTTCCATCGTCGGCGTCGGCATGCTCGGCAACCCCGGCATCGCGGCGCGCATGTTTGGCGCCCTGCAGAAGGCGGACGTCAACATCGACATCATCAGCACGTCGGAAATCAGCATTTCCTGCCTGATCACGAAGGACAAGCTCAAGGAAGCGGCGAACGCGATTCACGATGAGTTCTTTCCGCGCGGCTGAGCGGGACTTGATGGAGAAATAAGGGAGCGCCGCTACATTCGGTGATTCCGCAGGAAACAAGGCAAGTGGGAGGCTTCATATAAAATGAGCACGAAGATGGCAGCATCGCATACGGAAAACAAGGTCTTAAACGACGTGATTTTCGCCGCGAGCGGCGCGGCGACGGCGGCGGCGAAGGAGCATGGGGCAGAGAAGATCACGAACGCCACACTGGGTGCGATCTTTGGCGAGGATGAAAAGCTCGCCTGCATACCGACGGTCGAGAAGGTGCTGCGCGAGCTGCCGATTCCCGAAATCATCGCCTATGCGCCCGTCGCAGGTCTGCCTGCATATCTTGAGAGCGTGAAGGACATCGTCTTTGGCAATCATCGGCCGGAAGGCTATGTCGAGGCCGTCGCGACGGCGGGCGGCACGGGCGCCGTCCACCATGCGATCGAAAATTACTCGGAGATCGGCGAAGCCGTGCTCACCGCCGATTGGTTCTGGGGTCCTTACAACGCGCTCTGTCAGAACATCGGACGGCGCTTGGAGACGTTTCAGCTCTTCGACGAGGCGCATTCCTTCAATGCCGCCGTTTTCGCGGCGAAGGTGGAGGCGCTTCTCGAAAAACAGGATTCTCTTCTCATCATCCTCAATACGCCTGCGCACAATCCGACGGGCTATACGCTTTCCGATGAGGATTGGGATGCGGTTCTTGCGACTGTCAAGGCTCATGCGAAGAAGGGCAAGCGCATGAGCGTTCTCGTTGATATCGCCTACATCGAGTACAGCGGCACGAAGGATGAGACGCGCGGCTTCATGGAGAAGTTCGCGCATCTTCCCGAGAATGTATTCGTCATGTTCGCCTTCAGCATGTCCAAGGGGTATACGTTCTACGGACAGCGCACGGGAGCAATCGTCGGTCTTTCCGCAAGCCGCGCCGTCATTGAGGAATTTTCTGACGTCAACAAGTTTTCGAGCCGTGCGACATGGTCGAACATCAATCGCGGTGCTATGGCGCTGCTGGCAACGATTCAGCAGGATGCGGCGCTTCTCGCCGCGTACGAGAAGGAGCGCGATGCGCTCTATCAGATCGTGCGCTCGCGCGGTGCGCTCTTCATGAAGGAGGCGCAGGACTGCGGACTCAAGGCTCTGCCGTACAAGGCGGGCTTCTTCCTCGCCGTGCCTTCGGAAGATCCGCAGGCTGTGGCGGACAAGCTGCATGACGATCTCGTCTTCGCTGTTCCCTTGAAGCGCGGCGTGCGCATCGCCGTCTGCGGCGTCGCCACGAAGAAGATCGAGGGGCTTGCCGCAAAGGTCAAGAAGGCATGGGATTTCGTGGGCAAGTGAGCCTTGCTCGTTGATGCACGCACGCAAAAAGGAGCTGCGCGGGGCAGCTCCTTTTTGCGTGCGTGCGATTATTTTTCCAGAACCTTCTTCATCGTCGCGACGACGTTTTCCTTCGTGAAGCCGAACTTCTTGAAGAGGACGCCGGCGGGGGCGGAAGCGCCGAAGCCGTGCATCGTGACGGTCGCACCGTCGAGTCCCGTGTAGCGCTCCCAGCCGAAGCCGGCGGCCGCTTCGACGGCGACGCGGGCGCGGATGGATTTCGGCAGGACGCTTTCCTTGTATTCAGCGGATTGCTGCTCGAAGACGTCGACGGACGGCAGGGAGACGACGCGCACGGCGATGCCGTCTTTGGCGAGTTCTTCCTGCGCCTCGATGGCGAGCGATACCTCAGAGCCGGTGGCGATGAGGATGCCCTGCGGCGCCCCTTTCGCTTCGGAAATGATGTAGCCGCCCTTCAGGGCTTCCTTGGAGCTTCCTGCAAGCTGCGGCAGATTCTGGCGCGTGAGCGTGAGGACGGTCGGCGCATCCTTGCTCGTCACGGCGCTGTACCAAGCGGCGGCCGTTTCCGTCGCGTCGGCAGGGCGGAAGACGTTGACGTTGGGCGTCGAGCGCAGCATGGCAAGCTGCTCGATCGGCTCGTGTGTCGGGCCGTCTTCGCCGACGCCGATGCTGTCGTGCGTGAGCACGTAGACGACGGGCAGCCCCATGAGTGCGGCGAGGCGCAGCATGGGCTTCGTGTAATCGCTGAACACGAAGAAGGTCGCGATGTAGGGCAGGACGCCGCCGTGCAGCGCGAGGCCGTTGGCGATCGCCGCCATGCCGAGTTCGCGCACGCCGAAGTGCAGGTTGCGTCCCGCACGATCCGTGCGGCTGAAATCGCCTGCACCGTCCATCACGGTCTTGTTCGACGGTCCGAGATCTGCGCTGCCGCCGATGAGCTGCGGTACGATTTCCTTGAGGCGCTGGATCATCTTGCCCGACAAGGCGCGCGTCGCGGCGGGCTTGTCCTCGTACGCCCAGAAGTCCTCGCTCTTAAGCAGCGCCGCAGCATCGACGGGCGCATGGAACGCATCCCAGCGAGCCTTCTCCTCGGGATACTTCGCGCAGTAGGCGGCAAAAAGCTCGTTCCACTTCGCCTCAAGAGCCGCGCCCTCAGCGGCGAGCTTCTCGTAATGTTCGTAGACGGCGGCAGGAACGCAGAAGCTCTCAGCAGGATTTTCCCAGCCGAGATTTTCCTTGAGCGCGCACAGGTTCTCTTCGCCGAGCGGTTCGCCGTGGGCGCTCGCCTTGCCTTCCTTGGCGGGGCAGCCGAAGCCGATCTTCGTCTTGATCTTGATGAAGGACGGCCGCTTCTTGTCCGCCTTCGCCTCTTCGATCGCCTTGCCGATGGCGGCGAGGTTCGTGCCGTCGTCGACCGTGAGCGTCTGGAAGCCGAAGGCCGCCATGCGCTTTTCCACGTCTTCGGTAAAGGCGAGGTCGGTGCCGCCCTCGATGGAAATGTTGTTGCTGTCGTAGAGCACGATGAGCTTGTCGAGTGCGAGCGTGCCTGCGAGCGAGAAGACTTCGGAGGAGATGCCCTCCATCATGCAGCCGTCGCCGCCGAGGGCGAAGGTGTAGTGATCGACGATGGGGAAATCCGGCTTGTTGAAGACGGCGGCGAGGTGCGCTTCGGCAATCGCCATGCCGACCGCCATGCCCATGCCTGCGCCCAGCGGTCCCGTCGTGGCTTCCACGCCCTTCGTATGACGGTACTCGGGATGGCCGGGCGTCAAGGAGCCGTCCTGGCGGAAGTTCTTGAGGTCGTCGAGCGTCAGCCCGTAGCCGAAGAGGTGCAGCAGGGAATAGAGCATGGCGGAGCCGTGCCCGGCGGAGAGGATGAAGCGGTCGCGGTTCGCCCAGTTTGGATTCTTGCCGTTGTGCTTCATGTGGTGCGCCCAGAGTTCGTAAGCAATCGGGGCTGCGCCGAGCGGCAGGCCCGGATGGCCGGAGTTCGCCTTCTGCACGGCGTCCGCCGAAAGTGCGCGGATCGCATTCACGCAGGTGGTGTCAATATTGCCCATAGATTTCTCCTCCTTGAAATCGTCGTTTGTTGACTTCTTTCATCATACATGATTTATCTGAAAATGTATAGCGCGAGAGGAAAGTTTTGCAGAAAGTCGTGCTGCAAGATACTGCGTCAGCGCTTGTTGAGAAGCGCGATGGAGAGCAATATGAGGGCGACGCCGATCGATTCGGTGAGGCCGAAGGGGACGGCGAGCAGCACAGTGGAGAGGAGTACGGCGGACAAAGGCTCGATGGAACTCAGGATGCCGACGGCACTTGGCCGGATGTATATGAGGCTTTCGAGATATGACCAAAAGGCGATGACCGTACCGAAGAGGACGACATAGATGAATACGGCGACGGAGGCGGCGTCCAAGACGCCGGCGAAGTTCCATGGTGCGCGAGCGGGCATGAGCAGGAAGCCTCCGAGGAGCATCGCCCAGCCGATGATGAGAGGCGAGCGAAAATTGTCCAGCAGCCATTTGGGCTGCAGGGTGTAGATGGCAGCGCAGAAAGCGGAAGCGACGCCCCAGAAGAGAGCGATGGGCGGGATGGCGAGAGCCGAGAGACTGCCGCGCGTCAAGATGAGGAACGTGCCGACGAAGGCGAGCAGCACGCAGCCGCTCTCGCGCAGCGACGGCAGGCTGCGGCTCTTCAGAGAGAGCCAGAGGACGACGATGATCGGCATCAGGTACTGCAGGACGCTCGCCGCCGCCGCGTTGCCGTGCTCGATGGAAGAAAAGTACGTGTACTGCACGCCGAGCATGCCGAAGAGGCTGAAGAAGAGGAGCCGCTTCGCCGCCGTGCGGTTTCGCCAAACGGAGAAGATGCTCTCGCGGTTCTTTGCCGCATCGAGCAGCAGAAGCAGTATGCCTGCGAGCGTCATGCGCATCATGACGAGCCATTCGGTGGAAAATCCTTTTTGCTGCAGCAAAAATTGCGCGGCGACGCCCGAGCCGCCCCAGAGCAGTGCGCCGAGCGCTACGAGCGCGACGCCTTTTTTCGATGGATTCATGGTATTGCTCCTTGTCTTTCGTTTCGTCTCTGACTATAGCATTTTTGGGGGCAAAAGAAAAGCGGCGAAGTGCGAGGTTTCTGAGGTTTCTTAGGAAACGCCGATGTACAAAGCCGGACAGCGGAAAGTTTGTGCGCGATTGCTCATGCCGATGGGATGAATTTGACAGGCCGATATGCTATAATGGAAGCGCAATATCGGATGCGGGGCAAGGGGAGGCATCCAAACATTCTTGTTATTCAAGAAAGGGAGGATTCGCATGAAACTCGTAATCACGGAGCCGCTGGGAATCTCGGAGGCGCAGGCGGAGGCGCTGAAAAAGGAGTATCTGCCCCAAGACCTTGAGATGGTCTACTGCAATATGCCGCCGCAGGACGATGCGGAAAAGGCGGCGCGCGCCAAGGGGGCAGAGCTTGTCATGCTCGCGAACATGCCGTTCAAGGAAAACGTCCTGCAGGAGCTTTCGGATGTCAAATTCCTGAGCGTCGCCTTCACGGGCGTCGACCATGTGGCGATGGACTACTGCAAGGCGCATGACATCGTCGTTTCCAACTGCTCGGGATACGCCAATGAGGCGGTCAGCGAGCTTGCCATCGGCTTGGCTATTGGACTTTATCGCAAAATGCTTGCCGCAGATGAGGCGGTGCGTGCGGGCAAGACGCGCGCCGGCCTCCTCGGCATCGAGCTTTCGGGCAAGAAGTTCGGCGTCGTCGGCGCAGGCGCCATCGGCAGGCGCACGATCGCGCTCGCGCAGGCGTTCGGCTGTGAGGTGTACTACTACAACCGCAAGGAAGCGAAGATCGACGGGGCGAAGTATGTGAGTCTCGACGAGCTGATGGAAGTCTCGGACATCGTTTCGCTGCATGTGCCGCTGACGGCGGAAACGAAGGGTCTGATCGGCGAGAAAGAGATCGCCAAGATGAAGAAGACGGCGATCCTCATCAACACAGCGCGCGGTCCCGTCGTCGACAGCAAGGCTCTGGCAGACGCCCTCAAGGAAGGCCGCATCGCGGGTGCGGGCATCGACGTCTTCGAGGGCGAGCCGCCGATCGCGGGCGATCATCCGCTGCTTCATGCGCCGAACGTCATCCTCGCGCCGCACGTCGGCTTTGCGACGCAGGAGGCGATGGAAAAGCGTGCCGTCATCGCCTTCAAGAATGTGCAGGCGTACCTTGCGGGCAAGCCGCAGAACGTGATGTAAGGGCGCAGATTTTTAGCAGATTTTTATAGGAAGCGTGCAGAAGCTATGGCTCCTTTGTTGCCATAGCTTCTGTTTTGACGGATGGGGTGAAGCGTTGAAGTACGGGCCGTTCATGGCGGCGCTCCGCAAGGGAGAGCCGAAGCATGTCTACCTGCTCGCGGGCGAGGAGCATTACTATATCGAGAAGGCGAAGGCGGCGATCTTGGAGAGCCTCTTTCCCGCGGGCGAGGGGCTGCGGGACGCTCTGGAAGAAGCCGCGCCCGACATGGACGCCGACGCGCTCATCGGCCTCTTGGAAACGGTGCCGTTCTTCGTGTCCAAGCATGTCGTGCTCGTGCAGGACAGTCCTCTTTTTCGCGAGAAGAAGCGGACGGCAGCGGACGGCGAGGATGCGAAGGCAGCGAAAGGGAAGAAGGGCGGCGCGGACAAGAAGGAGGAGCGCCTGCTGCATCTTCTTGCCGACATGCCCGACTACGCCTATGTGATCTTCCTCTGCGCGGGCAAGGCGGACAAGCGGCGCAAGGCGTACAAGGCGGTTGAGGCGGCGGGCGCGGCGCTCGACGCCGACGCCGTGCGCCCGTGGGAGATCGGCGACTGGCTCGCGGGAAAGCTCGCCGAGATTCACAGGGAGTTTGATCGCGAAGCGCATGCGTACTTCATGGGCGCCGTCTCCATGATGCATGAAGTCTCGCTCTCGTATCTCGACAAGGAGTTTGAAAAGCTCGCGCTCTATACCGCGGAGAAGCGCATCGGCAGGGCGGAGCTTGCCGCTGTGTTCTCAGGGCTGCCCGAGGTGTCGTCGTTTGCGATGCTGGACGCCGTGAGCGAGAAGGACGTGAAGAAGGCTCTGACGCTCCTGCGCCGCCAGACGGCGGACGGCGTGTATGCGCCTGTGCTGCTTGCCCTGATGGTGCGCCATGTGCGCCAGTTGTGGCAGGCGAAGCTTCTTCTGGCGCAAGGCGTGCGCGGCAAGGCTTTAGGCCCTTCGATGAAGCTTAATCCCTTCATCGCGGAGAAGCTGGGACGCGCGAGCATGAAGTTCTCCGAGCCTGTTTTGAAGCGGGCGATGCTCTCGCTCATCGACGCCGACTATTTGCTCAAGACGGGGCGGGGCGGCGCGGAATTGTTGGAAGATGCCGTGATCTCGCTGTGCCGTTGATATGGAAAAGCCGTCCCGTGCGCAGGGCGGCTTTTCCTCTGTGCGTCATAGGATGAGTTCGCCGATGTTTCCTCCGGCCCGATGAATTGCAATGTGTGAGCGTCTGCTTGTCCCTTTTGACAAGCCTTCATTCGTGTTATAGAATCAAGGGGAAACTTTTGCGTGCTTCAATCTGATCCTGACATCTTGAAAGGGGCGATGGGAAAATGCGGTTTCCTCCTCGATGGTTGGTGATGTTCTTTCTCGGGCTTTTTCTTGTCTTGCCGATGGCGGCAGAGGCACAGGGCGCTTTGGCGCCTGAGGACTTCACCGTCAAGGGCATAGCGCTCGGCGACTCGGAGGAGAAGATGCTCGCGGCTTTCGGCAAGCCGGATTTTGACAAGGAGCGCATGGTCTGGGGCATCCATATACGTTACTACGCATTCCCCAATGGCTACGAAGTCGGCATCGCCGTCGATACGGGAAGGGTCGCGGACATGCTCGTCAAGAGCAAGGACTATACGGCGCGTGCAGGCGTGCGCTACGGCGCGACTGCGTACAAGATTCGCACGACGTTTGGCGAAAAGGAGCGCACGTTTCTTGACGGCAGTGTCTGCTATGTCTATGAAAATCCGCAAGATCAGCGCCAGCGGCTCATCCTCAGCGTTGATGCGACGGACGGCAGCCTCTGTTCGTGGCGCTTGACGAGCCTGCCGCTGACGGAGGAAGAGGCGGACGCTCTGACGGACGAGGAGCGAAGCGAATGGGAGAACACGGATCTCCATGCGCTTTCTATGGAAGGCAGGGATATTGATATGAATGCCCTGGCAAAAGATAAGATGCCGACGCTTCGCTGGGAAGGCCACGAAAGGGAGGCGTTTTGATGCTCCATCTGAGGAGTTTGACATTGAAGGGCCGTGTTTTCCGCTATCTTGGCATCCTGCTCGGTTGTCTTATCAGCAGTTCTTCGATCAACCTCTTCGTCGTGCCTGCGCACCTCTTGTCGGGCGGCATTGCGGGCATCGCGATGATCTTCTACTATCTCTTCTCCTTTCCCATTGGCGTGCAGATGTTTCTCTACAATCTGCCTCTTCTCGCGGCGGCGTACAAGACGCTCGGGCGCGAGTACACGCTCGACATCGCTTTTGGCACGATCCTCTTTTCCTTCTGCGTCGATGCAACGCGCTTCTTGAATGCCTATGCGCCCGTGCCCGATACGATGCTCGCGGCGATCTTCGGCGGCGTGCTGAATGGCATCGGCTATGGCATCATCTTCCGCATGAACGGCAGTTCGGGCGGCTTCGACATCGTCGCCGCCATCGTGAAGAAGTATTACTCTTTGAACATGGGCAGCGTGATCTTTGCCTTCAACTGCGTCATCATGCTCTTGGCCGCCGCGCTCTTCGGCGTCATGCCCGCGCTCTACACGCTCATCTGCATGTTCATGAATTCTGCCGTGACGGATCGGGTCGTCGCGGGCTTCAACAGCCGCAAGGTCGTGCTCATCATCTCCGACCATGTGCAGCCGATTTCGGAGGCGATCATCTGCGAGGTCGGGCGCGGCGTGACGTTTCTGCATGGGCAGGGCGCGTTTACGCGCAAGGAGCGCAACGTGCTCTTCCTCGTCTGCTCGCTCACGCAGATCAGCAAGGTCAAGCTCATCGCGAATCTCATCGACAAGAACGCCTTCATGATCGTTCTTTCGGCGAACGAGGTCATGGGCAGGGGCTTCACGATGCCCGGAATGCATCTGAAGGCGATGCTCAAGGAACGAAGCAAGAGGATTTTTTGACTTATGGGCGATTGTCTGCTAGAATCATTAGGATAGATGTTCAATACTTTCGGAGGGACGCCGCAAGGCGCTCTCTATCATCAGTCTGCGCCGCGAAGGCGGCTGCGGGAACGAGGAGTGATACGGATTGCTCGGATTCATCAAGCGATTCCTGGGAGATAACAACGATAAGGAAATCAAGCGGATGCGCGGCATCGTCGACGTCATCAACGGTCACGAAAAGGCTCTCGAAAGCCTCAGTGACGATGCGCTTGCAGGCCATACGGGAAAGTTCAAGGAGCGTCTCGCAAACGGCGAGAGCCTCGACGATATGCTTCCCGAGGCGTTTGCTGTCGTGCGCGAGGCGTCGAGGCGCGTCCTTGGCATGCGTCATTTCGACGTGCAGATGATCGGCGGCATCTGCCTGCACGAGGGCAAGATTGCGGAGATGCGTACGGGCGAGGGCAAGACGCTCGTCGCGACGCTGCCCGTCTATCTCAATGCGCTCGAAGGCAAGGGCGTGCACATGGTCACGGTCAACGACTATCTCGCACGGCGCGACAGCGAGTGGATGGGGCGTGTCTATCGCTTCCTCGGACTCTCCGTCGGCCTCATTGCGCACGACATGGATTTCCCCGAGCGAAAGCTCGCCTATGCGTCCGACGTTACCTTCGGCACGAACAACGAGTTCGGCTTCGACTACCTGCGCGACAATATGGTCATCCATCCGCAGCAGATGGTGCAGCGCGACCTTCACTATGCCATCGTCGATGAGGTCGACTCGATTCTCGTCGACGAGGCGAGAACGCCGCTCATCATCTCAGGTCCCGGGCAGAAGTCGACGGACATGTACGCTGTCATGGCACGCGCCGTCGCTCAGCTCAAGGAGGGCGAAGACTACAAGCTCGACGAGAAGCAGAAGACCGTTGCGCCGTCCGATGAAGCCGTCTTGAAGGTGGAGCGCATCGTCGGCATCAAGAACCTCTACGCGCCTGAGAATCTGGAGCTTTCGCACTGCTTCACGGCAGCTCTGCGCGCCAAAGCTCTGATGAAGCGCGACCGCGACTACGTCGTGCGCGACGATGAGATCATCATTGTCGATGAGTTCACGGGTCGTCTCATGGTTGGCCGCCGCTATTCGGACGGACTGCATCAGGCGATCGAGGCGAAGGAAGGCGTGAAGATTCAGCGCGAGAGCCAGACGCTCGCGTCGATTACCTTCCAGAACTACTTCCGCATGTACGACAAGCTCGGCGGCATGACGGGCACGGCAAAGACCGAAGAGGACGAGTTCCTCAAGATCTACAAGCTGCCCGTCGTCGTCGTGCCGACGAACCGTCCCGTGCAGCGCGTCGACGAGCCGGACGCCATCTACAAGACGAAGCGTGCGAAATACCGTGCCGTCGGACAGGCGGTCGAAGAGATTCACAAGACGGGACAGCCGATCCTCATCGGCACGACGTCCATCACGCAGTCGGAAGAGCTCAGCGCCATCTTGAAGAAGCACGGCGTCGAGCACAACGTCCTGAATGCCAAATACCACGAGAAGGAAGCGGAGATCATCAAGGACGCAGGTCAACGGGGTGCCGTGACGATCGCGACGAACATGGCGGGACGCGGCACGGACATCCAGCTCGGCGATGGCGTGCAGGAGCTCGGCGGCCTCTACATTCTCGGCACGGAGCGCCACGAGTCGCGGCGCATCGACAACCAGCTGCGTGGCCGCGCGGGTCGCCAGGGCGACCCCGGCCGCTCGAAGTTCTACTTGTCGCTGGAAGATGACCTTCTGCGTCTCTTCGCATCGGACAATATCGCCTCCATCATGGATCGGCTCGGCATGGACGAGAACGATCCGATCGAGCACAAACTCATCACGCGTTCGATCGAGCGTGCACAGAAGAAGGTCGAAGCCAGAAACTTCGACATCCGCAAGCACGTCCTCGAATACGACGATGTCATGAACCAGCAGCGCGAGGTCATCTATGCGGAGCGACGCAAGATTCTGCGCGGCGAAGACCTCAAGGAAAACATCTTCTTCATGCTCGACAAGATCATCGAGAGCGAAATGGATCAGTACGCGAACGCGAAGCTATATCCTGAGGAGTGGACGCTCGACGGACTTATCGAGGACGCGGAGAAGATCTACGCGCCCGAGGGCAAGCTCAAGAAGGAAGAGCTTGAGGCGATGAGCCGCGACGAGCTGGAAGAAACGCTCAGGAAGACGGCGCACGAAGCATACGCGGCGCGTGAGCAGCTCTTCGGCGAAGAGAATATGCGCGAGCTTGAGAAGGTCGTCATGCTGCGCGTCGTCGACAATCATTGGATGGAGCATCTCGATCGCATGGACATGCTGCGCGAGGGCATCAACCTGCGCGCCTACGGGCAGAGGAATCCGCTCGTCGAGTACAAGATCGAGGCGCTCGACATGTTCGAGGCAATGGAAGCTGCGATTCAAACGGACATCGCGAAGCTCATGTATCGCGTGAGCATTGTGACGCAGGAGCAGCAGCAGCTCCAAGACCGTCTGCAGACGGCACGCGCCTCGCATGGCGAGGAGAGCGAGGCTGCCGAGGCGAAGAAGAAGCCCGTGCGCAACAAGAGCGACGTCGGGCGCAACGATCCGTGCCCGTGCGGCAGCGGCAAGAAGTACAAGAACTGTTGTGGCAGAAATCAATAGTGTGGGAAAAGGCAGGCGAGCCGCAAGATAGCCTGCCTTTTTTACAGTTGCTGGGAATATTTTTTAATTAAAGGCTTAAGGAAGCACTGATAAATTCAGCCACCCATCTTCACGCATCTGCACTGTCCTCTCGTCGTCGACAAATCCTCGACGTAGCACCGCTACGCCTGCGGTTTGTCTCCTCGATAGAACCAACGCATCTGCGCAAATCTGGGCGACTTCATTTTATCAGCGTTTCCTTAACAATTTGAAAAACCATTCGATAAAAAGGCAAAGGATTTGTTTCCTTAGTATGTCGAATTATTAGTGGTCTACTTGATTGGAATGGGAGGAGAGAATTATGGAGAGCGTTTCAATTAGTAATGCGGCTCGTAATGCAGTAGATGCATCAACGCGAGCCAAGGAAGTATCAGTGACATCAGAAGTCGCATCAACGGTATCTGATGAAACATCGTCCGAGCCTGCGTATCAGATCAGTTTGTCTAGCGAAAGTTTAGTACTGAGTGCGAGTTCGAATGTAAATAATCAAGATGTATCGGCTACAATTAGAAATACGATAGGGTATATTTTTCAGGCTAGGGATATAGCAAAAGGATTACTGAATAATTACGATTATAACACCAGTAACGATAATGCTGTCGATGTGCATGATATAAGGAATAATGTAAACCAGGCTTGGGGTGGTGGGTATCCGACGAATACGCCAGATACATGGGCGGCTCATGCCAAGTATGAGTATGGCAGGCGTATTGTTATTGATGGTCCTGAGAATTTGCGAAATGCAATGACAGATGTGTTTAATGATTTGAGATTTGGTTCAAAAGATGAAGTTCGCGATGCGTATAGTACGCTTAACCATGCCTGTGTTATAATGGAACTGTATATGTGATGGGGGGCAATATGATGAAGATAGAGCGAAGCCCTTGGGTGCAGGGGCAGGGAAGCTACGGTTACAGCGCACGGCAGCCGCAGCAGGCGATGAAGCACGCAGCGGTGCATCTGGGGGTGGCGGCAGAGGTTCTGCTTAGCCCGGCGGCACGCGAGAAGAGCAGGGCGGCGCAAGAGCCGTCCAAACTGTTGGAGCGCAGCGGCGAAGCCACAGGTGCGCGGGCGGAGCTGGAGAAGCTGGACGACAGGAAAGAGACCGTACAGTCGATGAAAAATCGCTTGGGTGAAATAGAGAAGAGCCTTGCGGAGGAAAACCTTTCCGAGGACGACAAGCTCGCCATGAAAAAGGAGCAGGAGCAGCTGAAAAGCGAGGTCATCGCGCTTTCGCCCGAGGACAAGCTCTCGTCGCTTTACGAGCTTAAGCGGACGCTGGAAAAGCGTGCGGCAGAGGCGGAGGGGGTGGCGGTCGGCGAGACGCCGCGCTCCATGGATGCGTTCGATATGGAAGCGTTGCGCATGGTGGATGACTTGATAGGAGATGCCAAGGACGAGGTCAAGGCGGGGTCCGTCAAGGAGAAGGAGCTGCGCCAGACAGCAGGCAAAGAAGAAGCGGAGCAGGATGTTGCGAAGATGAAGGAGCAGGCAAAGGACGAGACGAAGGCGGGAACAGCTCCGATACAGCAGCAAGACAGCGCGTCTGTCGTCTTCGCCTCGACGAAGGGCATTCTGCTGACCAAAGAGCAGGTCGCTGCTGCCACGCGGAAGGTACAGGCGAGAGCCGAAATGGTCGGCGCGAGCGTGGCCTCGCGATAGATATGGTTCGTTTGGCATGGTTGGCAGGTTTGCCGCCGCTTAGCCGCCCCCTTGGGGGCGGTTTCTTTTTGACGTATGGTGGATAATCTGCTACAATTAGGCAAGGTATTGCTAAAAGACAAATATAAATACCCGCAGGGGCGGGGCTTGCCCTTCCGGGCAGCTTTTTGAAGGATGTGACAAGATGCTCGAAGATTGGAAGCCGGAGATTTTGGCGATGCAAGCGAAGCTCAAGGAAATGGGGGATTCACTTTGACGTCGCCAGAAAGGAAGAAAAGATAGCCGAACTCGAATACAAGATGGGTGAGCCGACCTTCTGGGACAATGCGGAAGAGGCGCAGAAGATCAATCAGGAACTTGCCGCGATCAAGGGAAGCGTCGACAAGTACAAGGAGATCGTCTCCAAGACGGACGATGCACAGGCGCTTCTTGAAATGGCGCTGGAAGAAAATGATACGAGCCTTGAGCCTGAGGTGCAGGCGGAGTTTGAGACCATCAAGACCGCCGTGCGCGAGCTGGAGCTCGAAGTCCTCTTGTCCGGCCCTTATGACGCGAACAATGCGATCCTCACGCTGCACGCGGGCGCAGGCGGCACGGAGGCGCAGGACTGGACGCAGATGCTTCTGCGCATGTACGGCAGGTGGGCGGAGCGCCACGGCTTTTCCGTCGTCACGGCAGATCTGCTGCCCGGCGATGAGGCGGGCGTCAAGAGTGCGACGCTCTTCATCAACGGGCACAACGCCTACGGGTATTTGAAGTCGGAAAAGGGCGTGCATCGTCTCGTGCGCATCTCGCCCTTCGATTCCAATGCGCGTCGTCATACGTCGTTTTCCGCCTGTGACGTCATGCCCGAGATCGACGATGCCGTCGAGGTTGCGATCAATATGGCGGATGTGCGCGTCGATACGTACCGCGCTTCGGGTGCGGGCGGTCAGCACATCAACAAGACGTCGTCCGCCGTGCGCATGACGCACATGCCGACGGGCATTGTCGTGCAGTGCCAGAACGAGCGGTCGCAGCTGCAGAACCGCGAGCAGTGCCTGAAGATGCTGCGCGCCAAGCTCTTTGAATTGGAACAGGAGAAGAAGGAAGCCGAGATCCAAAAGCTGGAAGGCGATCAGCAGAAGATCGAGTGGGGCAGCCAGATCCGCTCTTACGTATTTCAGCCCTACACGATGGTCAAGGACATGCGAACGGGTATGGAAACGGGCAACGTGCAGGCGGTCATGGACGGCGATCTCGACGCCTTCATCGAGGCCTTTCTCGCCGCGAAGGCGAATCATGAGATTTAAGGTGATGTTTTGCGCAAGTTTTTGATGGTTCTTGCAGGCGCTGCAGCGCTCCTGCTCCTCTTTGGCGAAACCCTGCTGCCCGCATGGGCGAGCACGGCGGCACAGACGATGCTCAAGGAGCGCGGCGCCGAGAGCGCCGAGGTGACGCTTGACTCTGCGCCCGGCATCCTGCTCCTTCTGGGGCAGATCGATGCTGTCACAGTCGATGCGAAGGGGCTTCGCATCGGCGATTTGCGCATGGAGCGCGTGCAGCTGACAGGAAGCGGCGTGCGCTTTTCGTCGCGGGAGCTTTTTTTCGATCACCGCGTGCATCTCATTTCTGCCAAGGAATTGAAACTCACGGGCGCCGTTTCCGAGGACGCTCTGCGCAATCTTTTGGCGAAGCGCATCGACAAGCTTGACAACATCAAGGTGACAATTGACGAAGACGGCGTGCACGCGACGGCGGAAGTGAAGATCTTCGGGCGCATGGCAGATGTCGTGCTCGAAGGCAGGGTCGTCGAGGACGCGCAGGCGTTGTACTTTCACATGACGCAGCTCGACGTCAGGAACGCCTTGATCGGCAAGGCGAATCTCGGCGACATCTTCGGCGACATTCAGATCGCGAAGCTCGATGCATTGCCTTTGAAGACGCGCATCGAGAGCGTCGAACATAGGAAGGGCGCCATCGTCGTGCGCCTCTTGGCCGGAGGGAATGAGGAGTAGGATACATGAAGCAATTTCAATACAACAAGGCGCTCGTCGCCTTCATCTTCGTCGGCCTTGTCGCGGCGCTCCTCATTGATGTCGCACGCTGGCGTGCGGAGGAGGTCAACAAGCAGGTCGATCTCGCCATTGACTACGAAGATCTCGTGCAGCTTGCCGAGCAGGAGGGGAAACCTGTCCCTGAAGTGCTGCAGGCGGCGAAGGAAGCGGGCATCACGTCGCTCGCCGTCTACGAGACGACCTTCAAGAAGCTCAACGCAAATGGAAAGGCGACGGCGCTCGCGGGAAGTGAACTCGTAGCCAATTACCATGCGGGGATCTTGACCGATCCCGCGTGGCGCACCCTCATCGAGAACGGCACGATCAAAGGCTCCGATGTTTGCATTGTCGGGCACGACGCGCGTACCTACAAGGAGGTCAAGGAGGACTTGCTGCGCCGCTTGGGCGCTGCTCGTGTGAACGCCGTCACAGTCAACGGCGCGGAAATTCTCGTCGTCAAGGCGAATTACGAAACCTTCCTCAAGATGGATCTCGGCATGCCGACGGACGAGATGCAGGCGGTCAATGACGCAGGCTTCTTCGTGCTTGCACGTCCGACGAACTATCTGGGCTGCACGCCCGACGATGTCGATGCCGTGTTCCGCCGTCTGGAAGACTGCCGCATCTCGGAAGTCGTGTTCTCCGGATCGCAGATGCTCGGCGCTCCGAAGTCGCTGCAGACGACGATCGACCGCTTCAAGGAGCGCAATCTCGTCCTCGGCCTCATCGAGGATACGACGCAGCTGCAGTTCTACAAGCAGGACGGGCTTTCCGAGATCTCCAAGGGCGTCGGCTATGACCATGTCGCGCGTCTTTACACCATTCCGAAGGACGAGCAGCCGAAGCTCAAGATCGATACGGCGGTCGAGCGCTGGGCGAATACGGATATGGAGCGCAACATCCGCATCGACCTCCTGCGCATTTACGAGAAGCCTGCGCCCGGCATGACGCTCTTCGAGACGAACATGCACTATATCAAGGCGACGGCGGAGGCCGTCAAGGCGCACGGCTTCACGCTCGGCCCTGCGGGGACGTTTGAAAACTGGTACGCGCCGCGTCCTCTGCGTGCCGTGCTGATGCTCGGCGTGGCGGCTGCCGTCGTGCTTTACCTCTCGCTCATCACGCACCGCTTGCAGCCTAGGACGCTCTACGCGCTCTTTGCCCTGCTGGCATTCGTCTTTGCTGCGCCGATCCTCATGGGCAGCGGCGCGAAGATGCGGCTTCTCGCGGCGTTCTTGAGCGCGAATCTCTTCCCCGCGCTCGCCGTGATATGGCAGCTCGACCGCATCCGCACCATGGAGCCTGATGCGAAAGCGCCGCTCTGGCGCATCATCGGCACGGCTGGAATCGCCCTCTTCGTGACGGGTGCGCTCTCCTATGTCGGAGCGGCGTATTTGTCGGGCGCTCTTGCCGATGTCGAGTACTTCCTTGAATTCAACATCTTCCGCGGCATCAAGCTGACCTTTGTCCTGCCTATCGTGCTCGTCGCCGTCGCGTTTTTGACGCGCTACGACGTCTTTGACGGCAGGATGGCGGAGGGGCAGGGCGCTCTCGTGCAGCTCGGTCAGATTCTCGATATGCCCGTGAAACTCAAGTCACTTCTCCTGTTCGTGCTCGTGGCTCTTGCCGCCGTCGTGTTCGTCGCACGCTCGGGACATACGTCGGGATTGCCCGTCTCAGGGCTTGAATTGAAGTTCCGTGCGCTCTTGGAGCAGGCATTCTACGCGCGGCCGCGTTCGAAGGAGCTGATGATCGGCCATCCGGCGTTCATGCTCGCCGTCCTCGCATGGTGCCGCAAGTGGCCGACGATGCTTCTCTTCGCGCTCGTGCTCGTTGCGACCATCGGTCAGGGCTCGATGGTCGAGACGTTCGCGCACATGCGCACGCCCGTCTATATGTCCTTTGTGCGTGGCATCGGCGGCATCGTCCTCGGCTGCGGCATTGGAGCTTTCCTCATGGTGCTCGTGCATCTCGTGCAGATGATATTATCTTCGGCAAAGGAGCGTTTCTCGAAGGAATGAGCAACATCGTAGTATCCGGATATTACGGCTCGAAAAATGCCGGTGACGAAGCCATGCTCGCCGCGATGATCGAGGTTCTATCCGAACTGGACCCGCAAACGAATATCACGGTGATTTCAGCGAACCCTCCGGATACGAAGCGCCGCCACGGCGTCGAGGCTGTCTCATGGCTTTCGTTTTCCGCGATATGGAAGGCTCTGCGCGCCTCCGACCTCCTCGTGTCGGGCGGCGGCAGCCTGTTGCAGAACGTCACGAGCCGCCGCAGCCTTTATTACTACATGGCGATCATCGTCCTTGCCTTTCTCGCGCGGAGACCTGTCATGCTCTACGCGCAGGGCATCGGCCCGATCGAGGGCTTTTGGGCGCGCACGATGATGCGCCTCATCGGCAACCGCGTGCGCCTCATCACCGTGCGCGATCACGGCTCTTTGGCGGAGCTTGCGGCCATGGGCGTCCGCCGCCCTAGGATCGTCGAAACTGCCGATCCGGTGCTCGCCATCAATCCCGTTGCGAAGGATATGGGATGGCAGGTCTTGCAGTGGAACGGCGTGACGGATGACAAGCCGCTCGTCGGCATATCCGTGCGCGAGTGGAAGGGCTGGCAGCGCTACAAGGAAGCCTTTGCTGAGGCGGCTGACCGCATCGCCGTTGAGCTTGGTGCGAATCTCGTCTTTCTGCCCATGCAGTATCCCGAGGATGTCAAGACAGCGGAGACAATCGCTGCGATGATGCAGCAGGAAGCCGTCGTTCTCGACGGCGAGTTTTCGACGGCGGAGCTTCTTTCACTCGTCGGCAATATGGATCTGCTCATCGCCATTCGCCTTCACGCCTTGATTTTTGCGGGCGTCATGGGCGTGCCGCTCGTCGGCGTATCGTACGATCCGAAGATCGATCGCTTCCTTGACTCCATCGGTGAGACGCCCGCCGCGAAACTTGAGACGATTACGGCGGACGAACTCATGGCGGAAGTGCGGCGCAAGTGGGAGGAGCGAGAGAGGCTTTGCGAGAAAAATGCCGTCCTCGTAAAGAATCTGAGGAGACGTGCGTTTCAAAATGCCGAGCTTGCCGTGGGAATCCTGCGAAAGGATGCGCCTTCTTTGGAAAAGAAAAATTGAGCGAAGTGCAGGAGGAGAGCTGACGCTGGAGGAATCGCGCATTCCAGCGACGGCTTTCTTTGCATTGCAAGAAAATATCGGGAAAATTTTTCAGAAAAATGGCAAAAGAGAAAAGGAATTTTCGCTTTGATATAGAAATAGACAACAGAGAGAAAAAAGTTCGCTTGGAGGTGTTTTATATGGGCAGCATCAACAAAATTCTCGTGCCGGTCGATGGTTCTGTCAACGGCTGCAAGGCTGTGGATGAGGCGATCGCCTTTGCGGAGAAGTGCAATGCAAGTCTCGATTTCGTCTATGTGGCGAGCAACATCAACAAGGATATTCCGAGCCATCTCGTCTTCGACCGCATCTGGGAGAAGATTCCCGAGAACATGAAGGCGACGCGGCATGTCGAGACGGGCAACGTGCCGAAGGCGATCCTGAAGATTGCCGACTCGGAAAAGAGCGACATGATCATCATGGGCAGCCGCGGTCTCGGTCTCTTCAAGGGCGCCTTGATCGGCAGCGTCAGCCAGAAGGTCGTCGAAGAGTCGAAGGTTCCCGTCATGGTGGTAAAGTAAAAGGCGGACGATAAGCAGGATAAAAAGTCCCCGGGCAATCTCCCGGGGACTTTTTGCGTATGCGATATGGATGAATGGGTGGTATGCCTTTGCGGAAGACATTAGTCGCTCTATGCTCGCTCCCTGAGCATGGCAATCTCCCTTGCATATCCTGCATCGTCGTTCGGCGTTTCCAATATGAAGGGCAGATGGCGGAGTTTCGGGTGACGGATGACGCGCGTCAGGGCTTCGAGTCCGATTTCTCCCTCGCCGATGCGTGCGTGACGATCCTTGCGGGCGGCGCGGACGTTGAGGCTGTCGTTGAGATGGACGGCATGAAGGCGGGAGAGGCCGATTACACGCTCAAATTCTTCAAGTACGCCGTCGAGATCGTTTGCGATGTCGTATCCTGCATCCCAGACATGGCAGGTGTCGAGGCAGACGCCGAGCCGTTCCTTGCAGTCTGCGCGCTCGATGATGGCGGCGATTTCCTCGAAGCTGCGCCCGACCTCCGTTCCCTTGCCCGCCATGGTCTCCAGGAGCACGATCGTCTTCTGCGCCGGATCGAGGACGTCGTTCAAAAGGTCTGCGATAAGCTCGATGCCTTTTTCTGCGCCCTGCTGCACATGGCTGCCGGGGTGGAAGTTGTAGAGCGTGTTCGGGATATGCTCAAGGCGTGCGAGGTCATCTGCCATCGCTTCGCGTGCGAAGGCGCGCAAGTCTTCCTTGGCGGCGCAGGCGTTCATCGTATAGGGCGCATGGGCGACGAGCGTGCCGATGCCGTGCTCTTCGCGATAGCTGCAGAAGGCGCGAACATCGTCCAAGTCGAGCGGCTTCGCCCTGCCGCCGCGTGGGTTGCGCGTGAAGAAGGCGAAGACGTCGGCGTCGAGTCTCGTTGCAGCCTTTCCCATGGCGAGATAGCCGCCGGCAGACGAAAGGTGACAGCCGATGTGAAGCGCATGGTTTGTCTTTTGCATGGCAGGGACTCCGTTTCATTAAGATGGGACGCTCATGTGCGGGCGCTGCGCTTGCGATTTTTCTTCTTCGGCGGTTCTGCCGCGTGCTTTTTGAAGCCGAGCCAGAGAAAGAAGAAGAGTGCGACGGCAAAGGCGACGAGACTCGTCATCTGTGCGGATTTGAACAGTCCAAGGACGAGCTCGTTGTAGTCGCCGCGCAGATATTCGAGGAAGAAGCGTGCGGCGGAGTAGAGCATGACATAGAGGGCGAACGCTTGGCCCTTCGCATGATTCGTCGCACGAAAGATGAGGAGCAGCGCGAAGATAAAGATGTCGATTTGGCATTCCCAGATTTCCGCCGGCCACAGCGGTTGACTGCCGTAGGTATGGAAGGCGAGCGTCGTCTCGGGATAGAGGATGCCGAAAGAGGAGCCGGTCGGTGCGCCGAAGGCGTCACCGTTCAGGAGGTTGGCCGTGCGTCCGAGCGCTTGTCCGAGGATGATGGCGGGCGCTGCGATGTCGGCGAGCGCCCAAGTGTCGATGCCGTGGCGGCGCGTGTAGAGGATGCCGACAATGGCGCCGAGCAGCACGCCGCCTTGGATTGCCATGCCGCCCTGCCAGACGTTCAAAAGTTCCGTCAGGTGGTTCTGGTAGTAATCCCAATCGAAGAAGAAGACGTCCCATAGCCGTGCGCCCAAGAGTCCCGCTATGCCGCAGTAAATGCCCATGTCGATGATGTGGCTGTGGTAGCGTCCGTCCTGCTTGGCGAGGAAGTAGGCGACGCCCGTCGCCAGGATGATGCTGAGGCTCAGGATCATCCCGTAAGCGCGCACGGGAAAGTCGCCGATGAAGAACAAGTATTGGTGCATGAGATGCGCCTCCGTTGAATCGTTATTTTCAGGCTACAAGGATTGTATCATTTTACGGCTTGCTTTGTCTACTGTCTGCCGTCATTGCATCTGCTTATGGAAAACGCCCCCGTAACGGGGGCGTTCCTTGCAGGATGTCAAGGCGTGGGAACGAAGCGTGCGCAGGTATCGTGACCGCCGCTTAGAAGCTCCGTGCGCACGTTTTGCAGACGGGAGACGAGTGGCGTGAAGAGGAGGCGCAGCTTGAAGCGCAGGAAGGAGTGGGAGTTGGAGCCGAAGATCGGTATGCGGTTGAGCGCGTACTGGTCGTCGCCGGGATGGTCGAGTCCGTAGTTGACGGTGAACGCCGTGCGGTAGCCGGCTTCCCTTACGACACGCTGCACTTCGTCATTGTAAGCGCCGCAGGGGTAGGCGATGGAAGTGACGTTTTTGTTGAGGCGCGATTCAATTGCTTTCTTGGAGTCGACGGCTTCGTGCTGCAGAGCTTCGGCAGAGGGAAGCTCGCTGAGCGCGACATGGGTCATCGTGTGGCACTCGATGTCGATGATGCCCGAGTCCTGCATCTCTTGGCAGATTTCCCATGTGAGATAGTTTGGATAGACGTTCAGATAGTCCGTGATGATGAAGATCGAGCCTTTAAGCCCGTATTTTTGCAGGATAGGGTAGGCGTTCTTGTAATTGTCGATATAGCCGTCGTCGAAGGTGAGGAGGATGGGCTTTTCGGGCAGAGGGGCGCCGTTTTCGAGGTGATCGGCAAGTTCGTTCGGCGTGATGGGATGGTAGCCGTTTTCGGCGAGATACTGCATCTGCGCTTCGAACTCGGGCGTACTCAACGTCAGGGCGTTGTGGTCACGGTCGTTGATCTGGTGATAGTTGAGAACGGGAACGCCGCCTTGGAAGCTGCTCGAGCATAGGTACGCTGCAGCGAGGAGCAAGACGAAGAGCGAAAGTATGATGGCAAGAATTTTTTTCTTTGAAGTATGCATTGAGAACACGTCCTTGGTTTGTATGATATAGGGGGTCACGAGAAGGTTCGTATGTGATACCCTCTAGTACCCTATCATATAGCAGGGGATTTTCTCTGTCAAGATTGGAAAATCCTGCAAAGAAAAAGGCAAGACAGCATATCGTTTGCTGTCCTGCCTTTTCTTTGCAGATTCTTGGAAAGAATGATCTGCGCTTTCTCAGGTGATGGAGGCCTTGTAGATGCCGTCGACGGCGGTCTTCAAAACCTTGTCGAACTCGGCGTCGCTCTGGCTTGCGCGAAGATCCTGGGCGAGGGCGCGTGAGAAGCTGGCGATGAGGCCGCGATTCTTGGCAAGCTTCTCATTGGCCTCATCCTGCGGGTAACCGCCGCTCAAAGCGACGATGCGCACGACGTGTGGATCCTTCATGAGTTCTTCATAGAGATTTTCCTTCGTCGGAATCGTGACTTTGAGCATGATCTTGTCGGCGGCGAGAAGCTTCGCCACATGCGCTTTGATCTCTTCGAGCATGATGGCTTCTGCATCT
>ERZ773005.462-NODE-462-length-31901-cov-25.741412_pt1 | contig 31901 bp, 30 predicted proteins | sample MGYA00580666_ERZ773005 | MGnify/ENA primary metagenome ERZ773005 (study PRJEB29015, sample SAMEA2737999) | human oral metagenome | biome: human oral; feature: human-associated habitat; material: dental | place: China | collected 2061 ...
ACGGTGATGGATGACCTCGTCCGGGCCAGCAACGGGGAAAGACCAGACTTTGGCATCCACGCCGGTATGGCTTTTTTAGGCGGTGCTCTCATTACTAAGTTAGGGGGATTTTATAAAACCTCGGAAGAACTGGCCGCTACGATGAAAGCCGCTGATAAATTAGAGACCATGGCCATGGAACAGGCAGCAGATATGCCCCATCTTAACAGTGCTCCCATTGGATTCCGCAAGGATATCGGAGAAACCGCTTTTAAGGATATTGGCTATATCATCAAAAAGGACATGGTCAACCCAAAATCTCCGCTTTATGTCATCCGCAGCCGCCTTAAAACCGATGACCCTATGGCCATCCTACATGAAGCCGTCAAGAGTGGCAACGTCCCAAACCGTCTCGTTACCCGTATTCGCCGGGCCCTTTCTACCCAGGCTCAAAAAGAAGGCCGGTCGCTGCAACTCACGCAGAATGAAACCTTGGATTGGCTCAAGGACCAGGACTACCGACATACAGAAGTCTCACTGGCACAAGTACAGAACGAAACGCATACACCAGCCCGTGCTCTTCATGACGCTGCTTTTGTCGAAAAGAGCGGTTCTAAGGCCCTGAAAGACTTATCTGATAAAGAACGCGTTATTGCTGCTGCTTCCAAAGAAGTGGAAGCCTTTGTCCGCAACATCAGCGGCAAGGAACTCCCTAAAGACGCCAAGGCCTTTTACGTCCCCAATGAAGACTACGCTTTCCTCCTCACTGACCGCGTAGACCCCAAGAAGATTGACAGCGTTTTAGCTCATGAATTCGCCATCCATGCCGGGCTGCGCAAAACCATCGGGGATAAAGCCTACGAACGCCTCATGAAAAGTGTCACCACCCGGATGAACCAAGAAGGAGACATCTTTCATACCGTTCGGCGGGAACTGAACACCCAGGACCCAGAAGAAGTCTTAGCGCACATGATAGAAGACGACCAGCTCCCCAACCCCTTTCTCAATCAGCTCCACAAGCTCATGGGGAAAAATGGGGTTATCATCGACAAGAAAACTGTCCGGGAACTCCTCCGCCAGCAGTTAAATGCTGAGCGGGAAGCCGTTACTGGTATTCACTTCAACGATGATGGTACCACGGCCTTCGCCGGTCTCCAGTTTTCCAAGGACAACCTTTTCAACCCTAACATCTGGCATGACGTTTACACCCTGGAAAAACCTGTGACTGACCTCACCCAAGGAGACCTCAAGCACATTGGCAATGCTGGGCGTACTGCTGCTAAATGGCTGGATGAAACCACCTACTTCGGCCGTGCTTTCACCTCCCTATCCAATACTGCCCGACGCATTGCCCCTCAGCTCTTCGACGACGCCCGAGGACGGGGCATAGGTGACGTAAAAGTCATGAGTGCTGAAACCCACAAACTCCTCTTAAAGCGTCAGCTTGACCGCTACTACCTTGACTACGTGAATCTCCGGGGTGACGCCATGGGTACTCTTAAGGGAATGTTCAGTGAACAGAGCGCCCGGGCCTTTGACAAAGCCGTGATAGAACACTACAACGTTAAGTATGGCGGCAATCGTGCCGTGGTACCCGCCAGTGTTTCTAAAGAAGTAGACCAGGCAGCCGACATCCTTCATCAGCTCCGGGAGAAGCAAATTGAATTAGCCAAGCGTTCCTCAGAAATGACAGGCAGCGCCGTTGACAATCTCATCGAAACGGAGTGGTACCCGGTGAGCGGTGAACTGTGGCGGCAGGTAGACCCGGCAGCCCGGAACAAACTTCTGGCTTACTATAATAAAGACACCCAGCTTCTCAGACACCAGCTCATTGAATATGCTCATCGCTATGCCAAACGGGAGGAAATCAAAGCCTTTATTGACCGTGAGCGGAAGCTGGCTGTCAGCCGGGAGAAGAAAGCTTTAGAAGCTCTTGGTGAAAGCACAGATGACATGGTAAACCGCTTCGTCCCAGCTACGGAAGATGAAGTAGAAGAATGGCTGGAAAGAGAAGCGGAAGCCTGGGCGGATGATATTATCGGCACGACAAACGACTTTGATATCATTTCATCTGAATCGGTAAAAGGAGCTGAGTTAGGCGACCTAAACTTCTTCCGCCGCCGTGTCCCCATGGATACCTCAGGCGTCATGACCTTTGGAGAAAAAGGGAATCCCTTTGAATTCTCCTTTGACAACAATCTGCGAAACTATGACCTCGACGCCATCCTCCAGAAGAATATCAATCGCTTTGCTGGAGAAGCTGCAGTGAAAGCCGTGTTTGGCACCCAGGCCGCCTTGGAAAAGACACTGGCCAAAGTAGCCGATGAATTGAGTGCTGCGGTCAGTCATCACCGAATCAATACCAGCGAAGCTGAAAGCACAGTTAAATCTCTTTCCGAAGCCATCTATGAACTTCGCGGTGTCCGCCCCAAAGCAGACACACTAAGTCAACGGCAGGCATTCTTCCGTTCCTTTATCGGTCTCTCATACCTGAAGAACGGTGCCAACATGCTCTTTGCCCAAATGGGGGAAGTGGGAGGAACCATGGCTTACGGTGGGGTGAAGCAGCTCTTTGCCATCTACCGGCCCCTGGCGGACTTCGTGGAAAACTGTGCCCACGGCAAAGTGACGGCCGAACTTCTCCGGCAGGTAGAACAGGACGCCTTTGGCGGCGCCATCGAAGCCCAGGTCTTCCGGCACAACTATGGCGACCGTGTGGTTCGTGAAGCCTTGACCGCAGACAGTATGGTGAATAAAGCCATACGGGGAGCCAACGACCTCATCCATTACGGCTCTAAAATTACCTCAACCCTTAATTGTCTGCCGAAGATGACGGACAGCATGGTGCGAAAAATGCGCACCCAGTCCATTCTGGACACCCTCAACTGGGCCTATGGTGAGCCGGTCGGCAGCTTCTTTCGGAAACCTTTCTCGAATGCCAAGCTAAAGGCAGCCCACATCACTTCGGCGGACGCCGACGCCATGAAAGTTGCTATCCGGAAATACTCTGTTCAGGAAAGTCCGGGGAAATATGTTAGCTTAGACATTGTGCGCTGGCAAGCCGAAGACCCCATCACCTACGGGAAGTGGTATAACTACGTAGAACAGCAGGCTGACCGGGCTATCGTCAACGGCACCCGGTTAGGAAACCGCAGTATTTATAAGGACAAGAATATCTTCACTCGCATGGTCTTCCAATTCAAAGACTATACTCTGCGGGCCATCAACGGACAAACCCTGCGGGCGATGACGGCCGGAGACATTGACGATATGGCCGCTACGGTATTTTCCATAGCGACCAATACTGTCACTTACGCCGCCCGTGCGGGCGCTATTTATGCGGCCATGAAGGCGGCTGGTCTCGACGAAAAAGCTGACGCCTATCAAAAGCGAATGTTCTCTGATGGGGCGCTGCTACGCGCCGTTGCCTTCCGCTCCACCATTCTCGGCTCTCCGATATCTATGGGGAATGACTTTTATGAAACGATTTACGGTGCCCCTTCCATCCGCACTACGGTGGACGACGAGGCCCGGCGGCAGAAACCCTTTGCCCAGCGGAATATGTCCGACATCACCGGTGACGCCATCACCCAGCTTCCTGCCATCAAGGAAGCGGCGGTGGTGCCTCGTCTCTTTTACGACGCGGTTGCCCGGGCTACGGAAGACCGCTTCACAGAGCGCGACGCCATGAACATGATGAAAGCCATCCCCGTCCCTAACTTCATCCCCCTTACGGTGGGCATGGAGAAACTTGTGAATTCCTTTGGTCTTCCCAGCGGCACCAAGAAAGCACGACGTCCGCAGGGAAAGAACTGGCGGAATCTGCCGAAAAAAGACAAATAACCAAAAGGAAAAAGAGAGGAAGCGCTTATGCTTTCTCTTTTTTCTTTTCTTATACAGAAAGGACGTGATAAGTCTTGATTGCTTATAAATCTACCGTATTTTACGACGCCGGCCGTACTACCTACCAATTCCCCTTTCTCTACATGAAGAAATCCTTCGTCAAAGCAAAATACATCAAAGGAGACGGCACGGCTATCTATCTCGTTTATAACCGGGATTATCAAATTTCCGGCCAGACCCTCACCTTAAACCAATCGGCTCCCGCCGACGTTACGGTTCTCTGTATTTACCGAGAAACACCCACAGACCAGCAGGTACGCTTCGTAGACGCTTCCATTCTGAAAGCTTATGACCTCAACACTCAGGGTATTCAGCTCCTCCACATTGCGGAAGAGAACACGGATACCATCCGCACCAACGGACTGATGTTTGATGATACCACCGGTACCTGGCACGGGATGAACCGACGGCTCTCCCATTTATCTGACCCAGTGAATCCGCAGGACGCTGTGACCATCCACTATCTAACAGCGGTGGATGAAGCCCGTATCAAGGATATGGAAAGTCTCCTACAGTCCACGAAAAACTCTTTATCCGAGGCCGTAGAAGCAGAAAAGGAGGCTAAAGAGGCAGAAGCAAAATCACGCAGTTACGCCCAGAGTGCTGAAAATGCCCGGGATGAAACAATCCAGCAGGCGGACACAGCACGTAACTATGCGTTAAGTGCCCGCGCGTGGGCACAGTCAGACACCTCTCCCGATAATGACAGTAACGCTAAGAGCAGTAAGACCTGGGCCAAAGAATCGAAAGACGCTGCTGCACAGGCCAAGACTGCTGAGAATAAGGCAACCGAAGCTTCCTCAGACGCTAAGCAATCGGCCCTCAACGCCCAGGCCCAAGCGGCTTCGGCACGTACCAGCTCGGAAAGTGTCGCTGCTTTAATGACACACCTACAGCAGGTCAACCTCTATAATCCCAGCACCACCTACACCCCTGGCCAGTGCGCCATGCTCCCCAACGGAGACGTCTACCGGTGTATCAAAGCATGCCAAGGTGTTGCACCGGGGACGGACGGAGGGACAAACTGGATAGGAATCCAAAGCAAGCAACCCCTTCTTCCTTGTTATAACAGCATTATGCGCCTTACTGGATCAGTCCCCAACAGCCCTCTGGAATTACCTGTCACAGGATGGTACCGAATCAAACTCGTCGGTGGGGGAGGAGGCGGAGTGGGCGCTTATCTATCAAATGACAGTAACAGAAAAAGCTATATTGGTGGCAGTGGTGGCAGTGGTGCTACCACCATCGCTGTTGTTTATATGCAAGCAAAAACACTATGTTTGTATACAGTAGGAGTGGGCGGTATGCCCGTTACTGATAGACAAAATAGCATTGTATGCGATGGCGGCCCTTCTAAAATATCATTTCCAACTTTCAAGCCTAAAGACTACCCGAAGAATACGGATAGTCTGACATTTGTAGCAAATGGAGGTTATCGTGGGGAGGATGCAAGGGGAGGCAAGGAAGGCGATGTTTATAAACATAATCTCCAAAATTATGATGTCAACGCATATATAAAGACGTATTCAGGAATGTGCGGTACAGGAGGGGCCATCTTTATAGGACCGATGTCTATTTACCCCGCGAACACAGGTTTTGCTGGTACTTCTTATTTTGGCCATGGTGGACGAGGTGGTTTCTTTTTTTATGATGACAGTCTTAAAGACACGGTAGTTTATCAGAATGAGAATGGCGGAGACGGTCTTATTGAAATCGAGTATTTTGACCCGAAGAAAGGAACGTGATACCAACGAACACCTACGCACAACTCTACACCACCTTTGAACTCAAGGCCGCCCTTATTTCGGCGGCCCTTTGGCGTTTCTTAGACTTTGTTCTGGGCGGTATTGACACCCCGATTCAGGCTCTCACCCTCCTCATGATTGTGGACTTTCTCACGGGTGTTGGAGCAGCTTACAAAGGCAAAGCACTTAACTCTGGCATTGGCTGGCGGGGGCTTGTCAAAAAGATGATGGTCTTCCTCTTCATCGCCTTTGCCTATCTCCTGGATAATGCCATGAACACCCAAACCCTCCGGGGTATGGTAATCTCAGGCTTTGCCATCATCGAAGCCCTCTCCGTTTTGGAGAACATTGACCGTATGGGCTACGGCCATTATCTCCCCTCGTTTCTTCGCGACCATCTGAAAAAGGTCGCTGCTGACAAATACCTGATTGAAAAGGAGCCTGATACGAATGAAAAAATTGACCATCGTTGACTATTGTCTTGCTTTTGACAACCTTACTTTCCGTAACCTCACTGACCAAATCGTCATTCACCACACGGGAAACCCCACTGACGACGACCTTTCCGCTGAAGATATCCACGAAGCACACAAGAATCAAGGCTGGGCTGGTATCGGCTATCACTACGTCATCCGTAAGGATGGCACCATCGAAGCTGGCCGTCCTGCGCACACCATTGGTGCCCATGCTGCTGGCGACAACTATCATACCATTGGCATCCACCTCTCTGGCAACTTCAATATTGCGGAGCCTACTGACGCCCAAATAGAATCTTGCGCCCATCTCATTGCCTGGCTCACGGAAAAGTATGGCCTAAACCTTGGTACGTTTGAAGATGACACTGAAAACGTTATTGTCGGCCACCGTGACCTCATGGCAACGGCCTGCCCCGGGGACAACCTATACAACAAATTAGATATCATAAGGGGGAAAGCTATATGGTACAGAGAAAATGCCTGACAAAGGGCCTTTTGCTTACGTTACTCATCTTTCTGCTCCTGGTCTTATGTATCTGGATTTTCCGTCATTACTCCTCTGAAGGAAGGACAGGCGGAGCTGGCGGAACCTTCTCGCTGACCGAAGACCAAATTGCGGATACCCGGGTACTTCAGAATGTTGTCGGGATGAACAAACCGAACGCTGAAATTATTCAGAAGGAGGTTGCTCACAGAATCGTTTCTAATGCCCCTGACAGCCTCTACATTGAACGAAACGTATCACCTGATACTCTGCTGGTATCCAATATCGAAGAAAAAGTACGTACAGACGATTTACGACTGCCAAAAGAAGCACGGAAGAAAACGGATAAGACGCTCATCATTGAGCAGCCCTCGAATCCCGATGTCCCAGTAGGTATCTACAAAATAAACGTTTATCGAAACTGGGAAATTGGCACCGGAATAGGTATGGAAGACGGGGGTGCCTATATCCCCCTCTCCATCCAGCGGAACTATAGCCGCAGTCATTCCGTTGCCTTCGAGGCCCATTACAGTATTAAAAAGCAAAAAATCAGCGGAGGTGAAATTCAGTGGAAAGTACACTTTTAACAAAGCTCATCTTTGGCCTCTGGATACTCATGGCCCTCTTGCAGCTTGGATAGGAGGTAATAGCAATGAATCTACAGTTACCACAGGAACTCTTGGAAGAACTGGCCAGGGGGGAAGTGGGTGCCCTCTTGGAAGGCCTGAAAGACCCGGAGATGAGGAAGAATCCGGCCTTTTTGGCTAAGATACGCCAGTTTCTTAAGGACAACGAATTTCTTACCACATCGAACATGGATGGAGTAAAAGAGCTGATGAAGACGGGCCTTACCATCCCTGACCTCATCGGAGAGGATGTCACACACTGATGGCCACCCGAGAGCACCAATGGACAAAAGACGATATAGCGAAGGCTAAGGAACATTTCTGGGCCTTCGTTTACATCGTCTGGAAAAGCATATCCTTGCCGAGGCCTACCCCAATACAGGTCGATATTGCCTGCTTCTTAGAAAACCCATCGTCTGACCGCATTATCCTCCAAGGCTTCCGAGGCGTCGCGAAATCCTTCCTCACCTGTGCTTATGCGGCATGGAGGCTTTGGAATGACCGACAACTTAAAGTCCTCGTCATTTCTGCCTCCTCTGACCGCGCCGACGCCAATGCCCGCTTCATCAAGCGTATCATCCACACCATCCCTTTCCTTGCTGATATGAAGGCAGCCAAAGACCAGCTTGACACCCAGAACCTCTTTGATGTAGGAGGTGCCATCGCCGACATCTCGCCCTCCGTCAAATCTGTCGGTATCACCGGACAAATCACTGGCACCCGCGCTGACATCCTCATTTCCGATGACGTCGAGGTGCCCAAGAACAGTGGCACCCAAGCCCAGCGGGACAAACTCTCCGAACTCGTCAAGGAATACGACGCCATCATCAAACCTGGCGGCCAAATCATCTACCTTGGCACACCTCAGAATGAAGCCTCCCTCTATAATCGTTTGCAAAAGCGGGGCTACATCACCCGTGTCTGGCCCGTCACCTACCCATCCACGCATGAAGAGCGGGCTTCCTACGGAGACACCTTAGCCCCCTTCATTGCTGACCAATACGACGAAGCACCGGAGAAATGGGCCGGGAAACCCACTGACCCCTTGCGGTTTAATGAAGACGAAATTGCCAAACGAAAGCTCTCCTACGGGAAAGCGGGTTTTGCCCTCCAATTTCTCCTCAACACCAACCTCTCCGACTACGAAAAATTTCCCCTTAAAGTCTCCGACCTTATCGTCGAAACCCTTGACCTGAAGGAAACCTCCCTCAAATGGTCCTGGGCTTCTGGACTACCCCAGCGCCTTGGGGATATCCCCTGTGTTGCCCTTAAAGGAGACATGTACTATGCCCCCTTTGCCCGCTCAGAAGAAGTTGGCCCTTACACAGGAACCGTCATGGCCATCGACCCCTCCGGCCGAGGAGAAGATGAAACGGCCTACGCCATCATCAAATTTCTTGGCGGCTACCTCTTTCTTATGGAAGTGGGTGGCTTCAAAGAAGGCTACACTGACCTCACCATCGCCCAGATGGCCCAGAAAGCTAAATTCTGGGGAGCCAATGAAATCGTCGTCGAAGCCAATTTTGGTGACGGTATGTTTACGAAAGTCATGGCTCCCGTCTTCAACCGTATCTATCCTTGTGTCATCACGGAAATAAAGAACATCAAGCAAAAGGAACTCCGTATCATTGACACCTTAGAACCTGTCCTCATGCAGCACCGGCTCATCGTCAATCGCTCTGTCATTGAAGACGACTATCGTGTCTTTGAAATGTCCCAAGCCTACAGTCTCTTCTACCAGATGACGCGGCTCTCAAGGGATAGAAATGCGCTTGCCCACGATGACCGCCTGGACGCCGTCTGTATGGCAGTAGCCTACTGGATAGAAAAAATGGATATCTCAAGTGAAGACGCTATGGATGACTTGAAGGAAGCCGACCTTGACCGTTGGCTCAACGAAGGTATTCTCACAGCCAAAACAGGCCAGCCTGCCCGCCACAGTCTGAAAAACATCCAAGACCTGCGAAAAGGCTGACACGCAGCATAAGTACACTCAAGCTCTATCACACCAACTGCCTGAGTCAAAATATCCCAGCTCAAACACTATCAGAGCATGGCGTAACTGCCATACTGCGGCTACAGTATCCATAACAGCTATCATTAGCTCCATGGTGCAAAGTACGGACAACCACTTTCCGTAGTAAAGAGCGCCAGCAATACAATATTCTTCATCCAAAAGAAAAAAAGCAGGAGAGTAGGTGAATATCTTCTTCTGCTTTTTTCTTTTTTATTTTCTCAAATGAAAGAAAAAATAATTGGAGCACGAGTATACGTCGAGGTTAATTGTCGCACGAATAGAAGAAGGGGGCGAAAAGTTTAATAGACAACCACACGTGAACGAAACAGTATACTAATAGATAGCTAACCTTATACTTATGTATACTAAAGTACACCTAAAGACTTCTACCTACACTTAAAGAGACTACCTACACCTAAAAGACCGCTATAAATTTTTACTCACACCTAACGCTTACATCAGCACAGCAAACCTAAAGCTACCAGCGCCAGCTATAGTGAAATAAAAAGACCCCATCTAAGATAGTAAAGGAAGCCTACCGACCCCTCAAACTCCTGTAGCCATAACTGAAGAGGAGGACAGCGGTAGGCGTTCTTTAGTGTCTTAGATAAGGGTATCAGACACAGCAGCAACATCTCACACAAGTGAAACATAAAAGATAACAGCTACAGCAGTCTCACACAGTAGTAAAGTTTTTCTTTACAACTCATAAAAGATACGACCTACACCTAAAAAACTTCAATATATTTTTACCCATGCCTTCCGTTCCTTTCTCCATCCGTTCTCTGTCCGTTCTCTGTCCGTTCTCTGTCCGTTCTCTGTCCGTAACCAAAAGAAAACCAACCGTTCTCTAAAACCGTCCTATATATGAATATATGCTCATATATTAAATTAAGTACAGAAAGGAGTAGACAGTCAGGCCTCTCATGAAGACTGAAATAGACAAACAGATAGACGCCCTCGTTGCCAGCCGAAGCGGCAAGTGGGACAACCGTATCGCCTTTACCCCGAAGGAAATCGCAGAAATGTTAGGCCTCCCAGTGTCAACGGTATCAGCCTATTGCAAACAAGGTCATATCACTGTCAATAAAATAGGCCGCCACTACCTCATCACTCGCCATGCCCTCTTCGACCTCATAGAGCAAACTGAATTTCCCATCCTCTAAATAAGCACCCATAAGCACCATAAAGCAAAATGAACCCCGAATCTACAACATCTACCACATTATACCATGAAATACGCACCCTGACACTTCTCGGCAATCTTTATCTGCCCCGCTCAGCGGCAGCGATGCGCCACGCCCCGCGGGACGAAGCCTACCGGCGGGATAAAGGTCTCAGTGAAGAGCTGAACGGCGTAGCTGTCCGTGAGTCCTGCCACGTAGTCCACCACCACCTGCTGCTGTCCCCAGCGTTCTTCTCGGGCGATAAATTCGGCCGGCAGTTGATCAAAATGGGTACGGAAATGGTGAAAAAGCTGTTCGAGGACAAACACCGCCTGAGCGCGTTCCCGGGCCAACGCTTTGGAGTGATAGATATGGACGAACATAAAGGTGCGGAAACTGTCCATAGCTTCCTGAATCTCCGGCGTCAGGCGGATATCGCGCTGCCCGTTTGGGCCGGGACGATCCGACTGCGCGATGACATCCGATACCAGCGCTGTGATCATGTCCGAGTGAACGACGCCGATGCGCTCTTTTACTTCTGCGGGCAGGTCCTCCGGCCGCAGAAGACCCGCCCGCAGGCTGTCGTCATAATCGTGGCAGAGATACGCGATGCGGTCTGCCACATGGACGACGCGCCCTTCGAGGGTATAGGCGCGGCGATCCCCCGAATGGTTCACAATGCCGTCGCGCACCTCGTCGGTGAGATTCAGCCCCGCCCCTTCGCGCTCTAAAAAATCCACCACGCGCAGGCTCTGCTCGTTATGTTCAAAGTGCCCGGTAAGCTTCGCCATCGCCGCTTCCCCCGAGTGTCCGAAGGGCGTATGCCCTACGTCGTGGCCGAGGGCAATGGCTTCCGTCAGATCCTCATTGAGACGAAGCCCCCGGGCAATCGTCCGAGCGATCTGCGAGACTTCCAAACTGTGGGTCATGCGCGTCCGATAGTGATCGCCGGACATGATGTAGACCTGCGTCTTATGCTTCATGCGGCGAAACGCCTTAGAATGCAGGATGCGGTCCCGATCGCGCTGATAAGCGGTGCGAAAGGGGCAGAGATCCAGCGTTCCCTGCCGTTTCGCTTCCCAGCTCTTCGCCGCGTCCGGCGCTAATATCTCGTACTCCAGCGCTTCCGTCCGTTCCCTGATCTCTGCCAAGCGTATCCGCTCCTTTCCCCATGGGTACAAGCCCCTGCTTTCCCCGGAGGCAATTCTTCTACAGGTTCAAGCTCTTCCCTTCCTACACTTCGCCGCTGCGTGCCGATGCGGCGAAGCCATAACATAAAATCCCGCGGAGCGCACACGCCCCTGCGGGATTTTCGCCGCGCCTCGACCCAAAGCGCCCTATTCTTCTTCCTCTTCCTCGTCGTCCAAAATCCGCTCGTAAGCTCGGCAAACCGCTTCAAACTCCTCGTCAGAAGGCTCCACATAGGTCTCCTCGCCGTTCTCGTCTAAAACGATCTTGGCAAAGAACGCCTCGTCCTCTCTCTCTTCCGCTGCGTCGTCGTCCGCTTCCGCCGCCTCTTCGTCAGAAAGCGCCGGCACCAGGAGGGCGAAATTGTCCTCCCCCACGGGGATGATCATCTCCTCACAGTAATAGGACTCGTTGCCGTCCTCATCCGTCATGACGATAATCACTTCATCCGTTTCGTCATCCATCATTTCCTTTTCTTCATCGGACATTCCCGTCACCCCTTTTCCCATAGTGAAACAAAGCCCTTAACTAATTTATTGTATCCTACCCTTCCGCCGCTTGTCAACCGCTTCGCTGACGATCCAGATAGCCCTGCAGGATAAAGACCGCCGCCATCTTATCGATAACCTTTTTACGCTTTTTCCGGCTCACGTCCGCCGCGATGAGAGATCGCGACGCCGCCACGGTAGAAAGGCGTTCGTCCCAAAAGACCACTTCCGCCTCGGAGCGCGCCGCCTGAATCGCGGCGGCGAAATCGCGTACAATAACGCAGCGGACCCCCTCGGAACCGTCCATATTCTTTGGCCAGCCCACTACTAAGCGTGAAGTGCCGTACTCGTCCATAATGGCCCCGAGACGGGCCAAATCCTTTTTCAGGGTCGTCCGCCGAATGGTTTCCACTCCTTGCGCCGTCAAAGAAAGGGCATCGCTGACCGCCACGCCCACCGTCCGGTCCCCCACGTCGAGGCCCAGCCACCGCCCGCCGGTCATGCGTCTTTCACATGCGCCAGATACGCGCGTACCAGCTCTTCCAGCACCTCATCCCGCTCCAATTTGCGAATCTTATTGCGGGCGTCATTGTGGCTGGTCACATAGGCCGGATCCCCCGACAGAAGGTACCCCACCAGCTGGTTGATGGGGTTGTATCCCTTTTCCGCCATGGCGCGGCAAACGTCGCGGATAACTTCCCGCGCTTTATTTTCCTCGCCGCCTTTACGAAACATCATTGTTTCCTGGTCCATCACCACGCCTCCTTTATGCGCCTGTGCGCCGTAAACAGCGCTTTGTTTTTCAAATCATCTCATGGTCGATCATGTACTCGGCAATCTGGAGCGCGTTCAAGGCCGCTCCCTTGCGAATCTGATCACCGCACACCCAGAAGTTCAGCCCGTGAGGGACGGTATCATCTTTGCGCAGCCGTCCCACCTCCACCGCATCCTTCCCCGACGTGAAGAGCGGCATGGGATATTCCATCGCCGCCGGATCGTCCCGCAGGAGAAGCCCGGGAAACGCCGCGATGGCCTTTTTTGCCGCCGCCGGAGAGACCTCATGGAGGAACTCTACATTCACCGACTCGGCATGGCTTCGGTAGACCGGCACCCGCACCGTCGTGGCCGTAATAGCCATATCCGGATCGTTCATGATCTTCTTCGTTTCCCCGATCATCTTCATTTCTTCTTTTGTGTAATCGTTCTCTTTGAACACATCGATCTGAGGAATGAGATTAAACGCGATCTGATAATGTTTCGGGAGGCTCGCCCCCGGTAAAATCTCCGCCGTCACCGGACGCCCCGCCACGATATCCGCCACCTGCCGTTCTAATTCCGCCATGGCCTCCTTGCCGCCGCCGGAAACCGCCTGATAGGTGGAAACCACCACCCGCTTGATCTTTGCGATATCGTAAAGGGGCTTCAGGGCCAGTACCATGATGATAGTGGAACAGTTGGGATTGGCGATGATCCCCTGATGGGAAGCGATGGCTTCGGGATTCACCTCCGGCACCACCAGAGGGACCTTCGGATCCATACGGAAGGTGCTGGAATTGTCGATGACCACCGCCCCGGCGCGGACGGCCAAAGGCGCGAAAGTCTCGCTAATGGAGCCGCCGGCGAAAAGGGCGATCTGTACCCCGGCGAAGGATTCCGCCGTGGCCTCTTCCACCACATATTCCCGGCCCTTCACCCGCAGCTTTGTCCCCGCCGATCGCTTGGACGCCAAGAGCTTGAGCTTTCCAAAGGGAAAATCCCGCTCTTCCATGAGCTTCAAAAACTCCTCGCCCACCGCGCCCGTCGCGCCCAAAAGAGCCACCGTATAGTTTTTCATCTTGATCCGTCCTTTCGCCTGTCCTTATCGTCCGTCTGCCGTCAGAGCAGTTTATCCAGCCCCACCGTCAGCCCTTGAAGGGCTCGCACCTTTTTGCAGGCCAGGACAACCCCCGGCATGAAGGACGTGCGGTCGATGGAATCGTGGCGGATGGTCAACGTCTGCCCCAAACCGCCGAAAATGACTTCCTGATGAGCGACATAGCCCGGCAGCCGGACGCTGTGGATACGGATGCCGTCAATCTCCGCCCCCCGCGCCCCGGGGAGCTTCTCCGTTTCCTCCGGATGCCCTTGGGCGTGGCTGGGGCGCACAGCGCGGATCCATTCGGCCGTCTGGATGGCCGTGCCGGAGGGAGCGTCCAATTTCTGATCGTGATGAAGCTCGATGATCTCCACGTCCGGCAGATATTTCGCCGCCTGCTGCGCCATCTCCATCATCAGCACCGCCCCGATGGCAAAATTTGGGGCGATAAAGGCCGGCGTCCCCGTCTCCTCGCTGCATTTCTTCAGCGCCGCCTTCTGATCATCAGAAAGGCCCGTCGTGCCGATGACCGGAGCCACGCCCTTTTGAAGCGCCGTCAAAGCGTTCTCAAAGACCGCGTCGGGCCGGGTAAAGTCCACCATGACGTCGGGCTTTCCGGCCTCAATGGCCGCTTCCAGTCCCACGGTCACCGTGACGCCGCAGGGGGAAAGCCCCGCCAGCGTTCCCGCGTCCATGCCGCCTTTCAGATCCACCGCCGCCGCTAATGTCAGCGCTTCATCCTCCAGTACCGCCTTCACCACCGCCTGCCCCATTCGACCGCAGGCCCCGTTCACCAGTACCCGTACCATATCGTTCCCTCCGTCTCCCGTCAACACACCCGTTGTTTATGATTTCCTATCGTTTCTTTTTATAGCGGCTGCGTTAATGTTGGCGCTTTCCCGCTCCGCCTCGCGCCTTCTCTGCACATCCTGCTCACCCACCCAATCCAAAAATTGACGGGCGGCGGCAAATACCCGTTCGACGATCTTCACGTTAGCGGAAAAATCCTTATCATAGCGCGTTCTCGTTTCTAACTCGGTAATTTTCGGCGCCAAAAGTTCCAGCGTCTCCCAATCCACCGCCTGCTGCAAGTGATACCCTACGATATTCAACAGGATCGCGTCATCTGTCTTATATCGATACAAATGCACTGCACTACAAATGCACTGCACTGTCATAATTCGTCTCAGCAATATCGTACAACGTCCGATCATCGCTCATAGACGACCACCCCATCCTGCAAAATAGTCCGGCGAAACGCCTCCGACACAGTGAAATTGGAAAATTTATCAAACGCTTGCCTTTCACTGACGATCGAGGGTAACCGCTGCGGCTCTGACTGACACTCAAAGTACACGTCAATATCGCTCCACAGATTGCATCGGGCCAAGAGCGCGCTGCCAAAGACGACGACCCGCCGGATATTTGGATCCTTTCTACACTCGTCCAGCAGGGCCGAAACATATTTCTGCTTTGTAGGAAAAATCCGATTGATATTGTAAAAAGGGTTAGCGACCGCTTTCCACATGACTATACCTCCTGTTAACCCCGACGGCAAATGCCTTCACTTCTCCTCGGGCGGCGGCAGTACGTCCCGCGCGGCTTTTTTCCGCTGATAAAACCACAGCGCGCCGTAGACCGCCGTCGCCGCGATGACGACGAAAGTAAGGCGCGTCATGTGCTGCTCCAAGCTGACCACGTCGTGCCCAATGATGACCTCGAGGGACGTGGAGGGGAATTTCCCGATGAGATTGGCCAAGGCATAGTCCCGAACGCTGATCCGGCTCACTGCGCCCAGCGCGGTGAGTATCCCCGACGGAAAATACGGGATCGTCCGGGCGACAAGCATGAGCTTAAAGCCCTGCGCCCCGCTGAATTCGTCTAACTTTGTGAGATAGGGGCTCTTTTGGATCAGCCTCTCCGCTGACGCCCGCAGCACCGTCCGCATGAGGAGAAAACTCAAAATGACGCCCACCGTTTCCGCCAGCCAAGAGATCAGGATGCCGGGAACGATGCCGAAGAGAACGCCGTTGGCCGTGGAAACGAAGATGGAAGGCAGAAAGCCCAAGGCATTGATGAGAACGTCAATGAGAAAGCTGACCACCACGGCCCAGACGCCGAAGGATTGGATGTAGGCGATGGTGTCCTCCAAGCTGCCACAGGCCAGGACATAGCACAGGCGATGGAAAAAGCCGGGACACAGCCAAGCGATCGCCCCCGCGATAAAGAGGAGCAGGAGACCGGCGACAAGGCGCACCGTCCCCTCCGATTTCCAATTCATCTATTTTCTGCCTCCCGCTCCGCCAAGATTGAGCCTTTTTCCCTTGGAAGAGAGCCTACCATTCCATTATGAAAAGAACGGGAAAGTTCGTCAGAAGACGACTTCCCCCGTTTCCTTCAGGGATCGAAAGCAGCCGTCCCCTAAGATGATGTGATCCAAGACGGGGATTTCCATGAGTTTCCCCACTTTGACGAGCCGCCGCGTGAGAGCGGCATCCTCTGCACTGGGGGTGGGATCGCCGCTGGGATGGTTGTGAATCAAAATCAGAAAGGCCGCCGACTGACGGATGGCCGCCCGAAAGACTTCCCGGGGGTGGACGACGGAAGCGGTGAGACTGCCGACGGAGATGACGGGCATGGCGATGACATGATTGCGAACGTCTAACAGCATGACGGCGAAGTGTTCCTTCATTTCGAAGCGAAACACCGGCATGGCGTAGGCCGCCGCGTCCTCCGGGCCGCCGATGACTGTCTGCTTGGCGGCGGCGCGGCTGGCGATGCGGCGGCCCAATTCCACCGCCGCTAAAATGGTAGCCGCTTTCGCCGGGCCGATGCCGCCGATGTCCGCCATCTCCCGAGGGGCCATATGAACGATCGCCGTCAGCCCCTTGTCCCGATATTTCGCCAACACCGCCTCCGCGATGTCCAGCACCGACCGCGCCGTCGTCCCCGTCCGTAAGAGGACGGCCAAAAGTTCCGCGTCGCTGAGGACTGCCGCCCCATGGGTCAGCAGCTTTTCCCGGGGGCGGTCCTCCTGCGGCAGATCACGCACCATCATGGTCATAAAGATCGATCCCCGCCCTTTCCGCCAGCACCGCCGTAAGATGTAAGGGGAGCCCCACCACGTTGGAAAAGGAGCCTTCGATGCGGGTGATGAATACCGCCGCCCGCCCCTGCACGGCATAGGCGCCGGCTTTATCCAAAGGCTCTCCGGTGGCGACGTAGCGGCGTATCTCCTCGGCCGTCAGCGAAGCGAACTCCACAATGGTCCGAGCCGCCGCTACTTCCATGCGTCTCCCGGCAGCGACGGCCACGCCGGTGTAGACTGTGTGGCAGCGTCCGGAAAGCCGCGACAGCATTTCCTCCGCTTCCGCCCCGTCCCGCGGCTTACCGAAAATCTCACCGTCTAATGATACCACCGTATCCGCCGCCAAAACCGGCACGCCCGCCGCTTCGGGCAGTGCTGCCAACGCCTTTCGCCGTGCGTTCTCACACACCAAAGCCTCCGGGGAAAGACCGCGTCCCTCAAGCTCCTCCGCCGCTGTCGGCATTACCCGAAAAGACGCGCCGATCTGTCGCAAAAGCGCCTGTCGGCGCGGCGATGCCGAAGCTAAAATCAGCATGGAATACCCTCTCAGTAACGCCGAAAGAGCAGCAGCGCCAGCACGATGCCCAAAAAGCTCATGAGGTTTGGCGTCAGCCCCAGCCCTATCGTCAGACGAATGATATAAAAATCAAAGGTCATCGGCGCCATGTCCAAAACCGGATACGTCTGTACCAAATAAGGCATAATACCTGACAATGCGCTCACGTCGCGCAGGATCTCTCCCAAAATGCCGCCTAAAATCGCCCCGATGATCACGAACAGGGCGCACAATCCCGGGCTTCGGCCAAATGTACTCATGCGCGTCTCCTCCTTCTTCATCGCCCGTCAAAGGGCCGTGGCGGTTTTCCTGCGGAAACCTCCACCGGTCAGCCTTTTCCGTCGAGGGAAAGAAGCGCTCCTGCATTTCGCGCGTTCCCCTCATCCGGATCCTTTCCCCCGAAACCGCGGGCCGATGTAGTCTTATTCTACATCAAAGCCTGCCGCCTGTCCATGATTTCCCGCCGCCTCGTCCCGGCGGCAGCGGAAAAACGCCTGCAAAAGCGCCCGGCACTCATCCTCCATCACCCCCGCCGTCACCGCCACCCGATGGTTGAGGGACGGATGGCCCGGCACGTTAAAGATCGACTCCACCGCCCCCGCTCGGGCATCCGGTACGCCGTAAACCACTCGGGCCAGCCGCCCCATCACCAAAGCACCGGCGCACATGGGACACGGCTCCAGCGTCACATAGAGAGTGCAGCCTGTCAGCCGCCAGTGTCCCAGACGCCGGCCGGCCTGGCGAATCACCAGAATCTCCGCGTGGGCCGTAGCGTCATGATCCGCCTCGCGCCGGTTGTGTGCCCGCGCTAAAACGCCGCCCTCGTCATCGACAAGGACGGCGCCGATCGGGGCCTCCCCCCGTGCCATCGCCAAGCGTGCTTCGGCGACGGCCATCTCCATATACGCCCGGTCACTTTTCATTTTCTTCATGAAGGTACGCTCGGATCCGTTCCAAAGAGGCCTGCCGGTCATAGAAAAGCGACTGGGTAGGCCGCGCCACATCCAGCACATACGCCTCGGAAGGGGACGCCTCCTTTTCCCCGCGGCGCTTCTTCATCGCCTGCTTGAGCTGACGCTCAAAATTCTGTCCGCCGCCGCTTTCTGCGAATCCCTCGCGAGCTCCGAAGGAACGCCCCTCGTCATATCGAACGCGCCGCGACGGCGCGATGCCCTGCACTCTTTCCACCATGACTGACACCTCCTGTCTTGTTGCTCTTATCCTATATATCGCGGTCTATCCTCTGCACCTTAAGGCCCAGGCATTAGATTTACCTGAAAAATGCGGGCCGGCCTTCCCTCTTGCGCCGGGGAAACCGACCCGCCGAAGAAACGCCTGCCATGCCTTTTACCCCAATGTCTCCGCCAGGGCGGCGTTCGTCTCCCGCGCCGCCCGCACGCTTTCGGCAAAAGCCTCTTTTTCACTGCCCTCTAAATCCACATCCACAATACGTTCCACACCCTTCGCTCCCAGGATCACCGGCACGCCGATGCAGAGATCATGCTCGCCGTACTCGCCGTCCAAATATACACAGCAGGGAATGAGCCTGCGGGCGTCGGTGACGATGGCCCCCACCAGTGTCGCCACCGCCGCGCCCGGCGCGTACCAGGCCGAAGTACCGATGAGCCGCGTCAGCGTGGCGCCCCCCCGCTTCGTCTCTCCCACCGCCTCCTCGATGGCGGCAGGGGAGAGGAGCTTCGTGATGGGAATGCCCCGATACGCCGCGTAGCTCACCAGCGGCACCATGGTCTTGTCATTGTGGCCGCCCACCACCATGCCGTCCACATCGGTGAGCGTCGCTGGAATCCCCGCCTGATGGAGCGCCCGGGCGATGTAATACTTAAATCGGCTGCTGTCCAAAAGCCCGCCTAACCCCAAGACCCGATTGCGGGGGAGGCGGGTCGTTTTCAGCGTCAGATATGTCATGGCGTCCATGGGATTGGAAATGATGATCAGGATCGCATCCGGCGAATAAGCCAGCACTTCTTCCACCACCTCCCGCACGATCTTCGCGTTCGTCCCGATGAGGTCCTCGCGGCTCATGCCGGGCTTTCGCGGCACCCCTGACGTGATGACCACCACCTTGGAGCCAAAGGTGGCCGCGTAATCCTTCGTCACTCCCGTCACCATGGTATCGATGCCCAGCATGGGAGCCGACTGCATCATATCCATAGCCTTGCCCTCGGCCACGCCTTCCTTGATATCCAGCAGCACCACCTCGCTGGCAAAATTTTTCATGGCAATGACGTTGGCCACCGTGGCCCCCACATTGCCCGCGCCCACAACCGTAACCTTCATCTCTGTGCAACTCCTCTCTTCCTGTTATATCAGTAAACGCTCGTTTCCCTCGAGAATTTTTCTCTTCCCTTGTCCGCCATTCCATTGCCACTGTCCTACATTGGCAGTATATTTTTCAAAACAAATGTTCCACGTGAAACATTTTCTCCTCTGATAAAAATTTCCCCGGTGAGATTGAAAAAAGGCTGCCGCCAAAGCGACAGCCCTTTTTGACATCCTACGCGTCCTCCGGCGTGAATTGATCCTTCCCCACGCCGCACAGCGGACAGACGAAATCTGCCGGCAAATCCTCAAAGGGAACCCCCGGCGCCAGATCGTAATCCGGATCGCCCGCGGCCTCGTCATAGATCCAGCCGCAAACGCCGCAAACCCACTTCTTCATGTTTCCACCTCCTCTTCTCATACGATTATGGCAAGCAAAAATTGCCTTGCGTCAATCAAAAACGGCTCCGCCGAACACAGATTTCCCTTGTTCAAAAAACTTGCCCGACGTTACCCGTTCTCGAATATCCCGGCGCGCCGATGGGCTTCGGCAATCGCCGCCCGCAGGCGGGCCAGCGCTTCCTCCGGGACGGCAATATTATTATCCCGACCCGTCCCCAACTCCACACCGGGGCGGTTCGCGCCGTGAAAATCCGTTCCCCCCGTCCGGATGAGGCCCAGCCGTGTCGTCATCGCCTCGACGAAGGCACTGTCCTCCGCCGTATAGGAAGGATACCAGCCCTCCATACCGTCCAAGCCCGCTTGATGGAGCGCCGCGATCACTTCAGCCTGCTGCTCCCGCCGCATTCCCAAGAGGCCGATCTTCTTATGAAAATGGGCCAACGACGTGACACCGCCCGCCGCGTGGATGGCGGCAAAAGCCTCCGCCGCCGGAACATTCTCGCAGCCGCCGATCTTCACCAGCACCGGATCCAGGTACTCATCCCAAAGGGGCTGCACCCACTCGGAAATACGCAGCGATACGAGATACCGCATCACCGCGTACCGATCCAGCTTCCCCGCAGTCATCGCCTGCACCTTCTCCGCGGTGATGTCCACGCCTTTTTCTCGGATGCCGGCGATGAGCTCCGCCATCCCCGCTTCTTTGCTCTCGCGGACGGCGCGGTAAAATTCCTGAAACACTGGAAGCGTGCGCTCAAACCCCAACGCCACTACATGGAGCTTATGTCCAGCAAAGTCCACCGTCAGCTCCATGCCCGGGATCAGCTCCACGCCTTCTGCTTTGGCCGCCGCCTCCGCTTCATTGAGGCCGCTCACATTATCGTGATCCGTCAAAGAAAAGGTCCGCAGGCCCCGCGCCCGCGCCAGCCGCGCCAAGTCCGCCGGCGTATACGTCCCATCCGAAACCGTCGAATGTGTATGTAAATCAATACTTCCCATGGTACTCCTTCATTCTGTCCACACGCCCACGAAACGCTCCGTCCCTTCGTGCGATTTCCCCTGACGGTTCCACGACTGCGTGGTCACCGTTCGCTGATCGCGAACCACCCGCTTGCTTTTCGTCAGCAAAAATTCTTTTATACAAGAAGGCAGAGCGTATCGATAAACGCTCTGCCTTCGCGCAGTCAAATCTATGGCGGAGAGGGTGGGATTCGAACCCACGGTGCATGACTGCATCACCGGTTTTCAAGACCGGCTCCTTAAACCCCTCGGACACCTCTCCCGATACGCGCTTATTATAGCAAGGCTGCGGACCGGGTGTCAAGGAGAGAGCGCCTCTTCCCCCGTCAGCCGAGGATGTGGTGAGTGAAAATCTCCGCGCCTAAAAAGAGCAGGATCCCGCCGCCAAAAACATGGGCCTGCCCCGCGAAGCTCAGGCCAAAGCGCCTGCCCAGCCAGAGACCCCCCAGACATAGGAAAAATGTGACCGCCGCGATGATCAATGAACAGGCCAACGCCATGCTCATTCCGTACTCTGCGATGGTAATCCCCACCGACAGTGCGTCAATGGACGTAACGCCTCCCTGCGCCAAGAGCATACAGAACGCCAGCCGGCCCTTCGTTCCCCAAGCCGCCGCACGCTGCATGCCCTCCCGCACCATACTGGCACCGATGTAAACGAGAAGTACCAGAGCCAGCCAGGGAAAAACCCGCTCGAAAGATCGGAAATGTTCCAGGATGGTATGCACAAAGCCCCATCCCGTCATCGGCATCAGGGCCTGAAAGGCGGCAAACGTGCCGGCGATCAGGCCCATCCTACATGCTCCCATCCGCGGCTCATTCAGGCCGTTCGCCAAGGACACGGAGAAAGCGTCCATCGCCAATCCCGTCCCCAAAAGCATACTGTTCCCCCAGAAAAACAGGCTCCATTCCATCTCGTCTTCCTCCTCCATAAGAAAACCGGGCACGGCCTCAGCCATGCCCGGATAAAAGCGGAGAACGGCTCAGGGCGGCCAGACGGCCATCTGCCTGAGTCTCGTAAATTAAGGAAGCACTGAAATTCCCCGTACTTCCTATAAGCAAGCCAGGCCCCGGAAGGCCAGCATGTTGACTTGCTCCGCTCGTCGCGCTTACTACTCCCTCAATGCAATTTCTCTAAGGATATCACATCTTTTTTACCCCGTCAATCTCTTTTTTCTATCGCGCCGCCCCACGATGAAAGCCGTGTATAAATACCCTTGAGGAAACCACCACCGGCACAGCGGCACTTCTTCACGTACCACAGTCAATCCCCCATTGGGCAAGTCAAGGGCGCAAAAAAGCCTCCGCCAAAGCGGAGGCTTTTTGTTGATTCTTTGGGCCGAAATCAGAAGATGAAGCTGAGTTCCGTCCAGAGAGCATTAGTCTTGTTGTTGGAAGTAAGCTCCTTGCCCCAGTAGTACTGGACCTTGCCCACGACGTTCTTCATCGGCGCCCAGCTGAGACCTACTTCCCAGCCTTTCTCGCCGCCGTTCATCGGGCCGAATTCACGGTAGGTGGAGTGAATCGTGGAGAGTTCACCGAGGTGGCGGTAGCCGACGAAGGCACCCCAAGATCCCATCTGACTGGCCTTCGCTCCTTTGTAATTGAGCTGAATGGCGTAGGATCTCTTGTGTTTGGAAGCAATGGCACTATCTGCACCGGAAGCATGGGCATAGGCACCCGTCAGATTGAGGTCATTCGTGAACTTATAGCCGAGGCCGACATTCCAGATATTGACCGAGCTGTTATCGATGAGCGCTTTCAGTTCCTTCTCCTGCTTCACATGCTGGAAGCCAAGGCCCCACGTGAACTTCTGGGCGCGGTCATTGTAGACCTCAACCCCCTGATAGCTCGCCGTACCGTCAATGCTCTTATCCTGTGTGCCGGCGTTCGTACCACCGTGCGCGAAAAGGGCATAGTTCGTATCATTGATGCGGCCAGCCGCGAGGCTCAGCTTGACGTCTTTGCCGAAGACCACCTGGCCGCCGGCCATGCGATAGTCGGAAACCATGCCGTAGTCCGACTGAGTCTTGAAGGGAATCTTACCGAGATCAATCTTCGTCGTCCCGTACGTCCCTTCCACATAAATACGGTCCACCGTGGCACTCGTCGTGTTCGCGCCCGTATTCATGTTATCAGCCTGCCCGTAATCGATACGCGCCTTGCCCACCCAGTTTTCATTGATGCGGGCCGTGGGCTCCAAACGGAAGAGAACCTGGTTCGTGTTTCTGTTCTCCTTCTCATGGTCGCTCATGTTATCCTCAGAGCGATGGATGTACCGATAGCGAACGCGGCCCGTCCACTTCACGTTGTCGACCTTCTTCTCCAAGGCCGCCACGCGAACGCCGAGGTTGTTCAGCTCGTCGGCAAATTCCGCCGCCAGACGATCGATCATGGCCTTGTCGGCACCGTTGACGCCCGTCTTTGCCATGGCACGCGCTACCATCTGTGCCATCTCATAGCGGGTGATCTCCTGATCCCCGCGATAGGTGCCGTCGCCATAGCCTTCGATGACGCCGTCAGCTGCCAGCTGCGCTACTGCATCGTAGGCCCAATGGTCGGCCGGAACATCCTCGAAAGGATTCGCGGCCGCGAAGGTGGTCGCCGTGGCGCCGATAACCAAAGCGCCGGTGAGAGCGGATACGAGAGTCTTTTTCATAGAAACTCCTCCTTAAATAAAATGTGAATGCGGCGGTCGCCATCCACCGGGGAGCTTCGCCCGAGTATCCATGTTTCCTCGCCTTACCCATCCCGTGGATTTTGACCATCTCTAATGTAGCACACTGATTTTGATTTTGCAAGTATTTTGGCGAAATTTAACAAAAAAATGAAGGAAAATGCAGCTGGCAGGAGTGAGCCTCCCGTCACAGAAGAAAAGCGCAGCGGCCTAAGCTGCTGCGCTTTTTTGTGTATCTCTGCCACGAATCAGAAGAAGGCCTCGACGCGGGCGAAGACAGTGTTCTGTTTCAGGTCAGTGGAAATGTCTTTGCCGTCGAAATATTCGAAGGTAGCCACGACATTTTTAAGAACGGTGGCTCGCACGCCAAGCTGCCAGCCCTTTTGCCCGGTGAAGATGGCGTTGTACGTGGGGAACATGATCCCATAGTCGCCCAGGTGGCGATACGCAAGGTACGCGCCCCAGGAGCCTTGGTCGGCAGGATCCGCGCCCTTATAGTCGAGCTCCGCGCTCCACGCGGTGCGCAGCTTGCTCTCCACGTCGCCCTGGGTGTTCTTGGCGTAAGCGCCGGAAAGGGCGACGTTTTTATCAAAGCGATAGCCCGTTCCCACTGTCCAGATATTCATGGAATCCGCTCCATAAGGTTTATGAGGGCCATCCACGGTGTGGCCGCGCATGGCGGCCTTGTTGGCAACGTGATGATACGCCGCGCCGATGGTGAATTTCTGATGGGGATCGCTGTTTACTTCAATGCTCTGGTAGCTGGCCGTGCCCCGGGAAAGGGGGAAGGCACCGCCGGTGTAATTGTCGTAGTAGCGGGCCGCCACCAACTTGAGGGAGGCCTTGTCGCCGAAGACGACCTGGCCGCCGGAAACTTCATCATCCAAGACCATACCGCCGTCCACCGCCGTATAGGCCGGGAAACGCCCCAGGTCGATGGTGGTGGAGCCGTATTTTCCTTCCACATAGGCCCGGTTGAGAAACACTTTGCCATTCGCACCGGTGGAATTTTCCGCGCTGTTCATATCGGACTTATACTCCACCCGAGCCTTGCCCGTCCAGTGTTCATTGATGGCCATGGAGGTCTGCAAACGGAGGCGGAAGTCGTTGGTATTCGTGTGATCCGAGCTTCCCTCCGTGCGGCCGCGGCTGTAGGTGTAGCGGAACAGCCCGTGGAATTTCACGTTGTCGACCTTCTTCTCCAAGGCCGCCACGCGAACGCCGAGGTTGTTCAGCTCGTCGGCGAATTCTGCCGCCAGACGATCGATCATGGCCTTGTCAGCGCCGCTCACGCCCGACTTCGCCATGGCGCGCGCTACCATCTGCGCCATCTCATAACGGGTGATCTCCTGATCGCCGCGGTAGGTGCCGTCGCCGTAACCTTCGATGACGCCGTCCGCCGCTAACTGCGCTACCGCGTCGTAGGCCCAATGGTCGGCCGGAACATCCTCGAAAGGATTCGCCGCCGCGAACGCCGTAGCCGTCACCCCGACGGCCAGAGCCCCGATGAGCCCTGATACAAGTGATTTTTTCATTCAGAATCTCCTCCTAAAAAAATAAAATTCTCACCGGCATCCCCATGCCTTTCCCGACGTTCTTCAGAGAAACGTTCTCCTCAGAAACGCCATGTGCTCGCTGGTTTTGCCTGTGGGGAATAATATAGCACATCCTTACTTTACTGACAAGATTTTTGTTTACATAGATACAATTTTATTTCCCAAGCCCTGCGCTCAAAATACGTGCCGATGTCAGAGTTACTTACGCTCCGACACCTATACGTTGATGGTACAAAAAAAGCCCCCGCCGAAGCGGAGGCTTTTTGTACTGTGTAGAGTTTTCTCCGGGGGGAGATCAGAAGAAGAAGTTGACCTCGCCGAAGATGGTGGAAACGTCGTTCGCCTTCTCGCCCTCATAAGTAGCAATGGATTTACCCGTGAAGTACTTGAGGGTGGTCTGAACATTCTTGAAGGGAACATAATCCAGGCCGAACTCCCAGCCCTTGCTGCCACTCGGAGCCGCATCATACGTTGGCGCCCAAGCAGCGAAGCTGCCGAGGTAACGGTATCCGGCGAAGAGCCCGAAGGAACCCTTATCCGCAGGATCAGCGCCCTTGTAGTCTAATTCTGCCGTCCAAGCACGTTTCGCTCCCGTGGTGACCTTAGCGCCCGTACCATTTTCACGATCCGGGGAAGTATTCCAGGCAAACGCACCGTTCAAGGCAAGATTTTTATCGAACTTAAGGCCCGCACCGACTTCCCAGATGTTGGCATCCTTTTTGCCGTAAGCGTCCTTAAAGTTATCATTGTTGCTGAAACGATGGTAACCAAGTCCCCAAGTGAACTTCTTGTCGCGGTCATTGTAGAGCTCAACGCTCTGATAGCTGGCCGTACCTTTCTCAAAGGCCTCAGGAGCCGTCACGCGACCTGCCGTCAAGGTGACCATAACGTCTTTCCCGAAGGTGACCTGCCCACCGGAAATGTTGTCATCAAAAATCATACCGCCATCCGCATTGGTGGCGTAGGGCAGCTTACCGAGCAGAATGCTCGTATTGCCATACTCGCCCTGCACCCACATGCGCTCGACTTTGAGATCGCTGTCGCCGTTCATGTGGTCATTCGCGCCGCCGTTAGACGCATTCTTTCCGGTATTCATGTCCGTATTGTAGTCGATGCGGGCATGCCCCGTCCAGTGCTCATTGATGCGAGCCGTGGGCTCCAAGCGGAAGGTCAGGTACTGGCTGTTTACGCGGTCAGGATCGTTGCTCTTATCACGGGCGCTGATGTAACGATAGCGAACTGCACCCGTCCACTTCACGTTGTCGACCTTCTTCTCCAGCGCCGCCACGCGAACGCCGAGGTTGTTCAGTTCGTCGGCAAATTCCGCCGCCAGACGATCGATCATGGCCTTGTCGGCACCGTTGACGCCCGTCTTTGCCATGGCACGCGCTACCATCTGTGCCATCTCATAGCGGGTGATCTCCTGATCCCCGCGATAGGTGCCGTCGCCATAGCCTTCGATGACGCCGTCAGCTGCCAGCTGCGCTACTGCATCGTAGGCCCAATGGTCGGCCGGAACATCCTCGAAAGGATTCGCGGCCGCGAAGGTGGTCGCCGTAGCGCCGACGACCAGCGCGCCGGTGAGCGCGGATACGAGAGTCTTTTTCATAAGAAACTCCTCCTTAAAAATGTAGATAGAATTCGGCCATCCTATCCCTTTCGGAGAAATCTCGTCAAGTTTCCACGTTTCCTCAACGTTTTCTCCTATACAGAACAGGATTCGATTATCAGTATAACATGCTCTGAAAAAATGTCAATGCTCTTCATTCTGAAAATTGCTCTCAGAAGATGAAAATTTTCTCAGAATTCCCGTCACTCTCTCCTGGCGCGCTTCCTTTTCCATTCCTCCGTCAAAATATAAATGAGAGGAACTACCACCAAGGTGAGAAGGGTCGAGGTGATGAGGCCGCCGACGAGAACGACGCCCATGGATTGGCGAAGTTCCGCCCCCGCACCGAGGCCGAGGGCCACGGGCAGCATCCCGAGCAGCGTGGAGAGAGTGGTCATGAGGATGGGACGCAGGCGCAGGGAGCAGGCCTCCAATACTGCTTCTTGAAGCGCCATGCCTCGCTCCCGAGCCTGATTGGCGTAGTCGATGAGGAGAATGGCGTTTTTCGTGACGAGGCCCAAGAGCATGGTGAAGCCGATGAGCGCCATCATGTTCGCCGTCTGATTGGCGACTAAAAGCCCCAAGACGGCACCGATCACGGCAAAAGGCAGGCTCATCATGATGACGAAGGGCTGGGAGAAGCTCTCAAACTCCGCCGCTAAGACCATATAAATGAGGACGACGGCCATGATCACGGCCTTGGCGATCTCCCGAAAGACGCGGCCCATCATGTCGGAATCCCCGATCAGGCGATAGCGGTAGCCGATGTCCATGTTGATGTCGGGGATCAGCTCTTCCTGAATGGTTTGCAGAAGCTCACCGGGGGAGATGCCGCTGGTATTGGCGTAAACCGCGATCTGCCGCTGGCGGCCTTCCCGGTCGATGCGGGTGGGGCCGGAGCCCAAAGTGACCTCCGCCACATCCCCGAGGCGAACAAAAGGGCCGCTGGCCGTGGAGACCATGAGATCAGATACGTCCTGAAGGGTACGCCGATGCGCCCGCGCTGCCTGCACGATGATGTCGTAGTCATTATTGCCAATGGTGTAAGAATGGCTCAGGCTTTTTCCCTGAAAGGCGTACTGCACCGCTCTTCCCACGGAAGTATTGTCAAGACCGAATCGGCTGGCCTGATAAGGGTCAAGGCGAATGAGGACTTCCGGCTCAGGCGAGACGCCGAGAATTTCCACATCGGTGGCCCCCGGTGTCTGGCGCATCTTCTCCGCCAAGGCCTCCGCGTAACCGCTCAATTTTTGAATATCGCCGCCTCGCAGCCCGATCTGCACCGGACGTGAATCCCAACGTCCCCCCTGGGTGGTCATGACGGCCACCTGCATGACCCCCACGTCGGCGAATTTTCTCCGCAACTCGGCCATGATATCCAGCATGCCCCGCTCCCGTTCTTCTAAGGGTCTCAGGCGTACCCGAATGTCGCCCTCATTGACCGGCGTCCGATTGCCCCCTAAGTGCAGCGCCTCCACCTCCACATCGGGTATGGCGGCGATGGTCTCTTCCAGGGGCTGCGCCCAGTGCTTCATCTGCTCGAGGCTGGCGCCTGCCGGGCCTTTAATGCTGACGAGAAATTCCCCCGAATCATAGACCGGCTGCAAAGCCGTCCCCAAAAAGGGAATCAGGAGCAAGTTCAAAAAAAGCGTTCCCAACGCGGCGGCCACCACTTTTTTAGGATGGCGGATGGCGAAGGCCATGAGATCCCCGTAGAACCTCCGCAGCGTTTCGAAGCCGGTATTAAACCCGTCAAGGAGGCGCGTCACAAAGGCAGGCCGTCCCTCATGAGACGCGGAGGGCGGTTGTAACCAATAGGCGGAAACCATAGGAGTCAGCGAATACGCAGAAATCGTGGAGAAAACCAGCGCGAAGGCGACGGTGAGACCGAATTGCTTAAAGTACTGGCCTACCGTTTCTCCCATGCTGCCAATGGGAACGAACACCGCCAAGAGAGATAAAGAAGTGGCTAAGATGGCTAGCATGAGTTCTTTCGTGGCATCCTCCGAGGCGATATCCGGGGTCTTGCCCATTTCCATGTGACGGAAGATGTTTTCCACCAGGACAATGGCATCGTCGATGAGGAAACCCACGGCCAGTGACAGCCCCATGAGGGACATGTTATTTAGGGTAAATCCCATGGTCTTCATTAAAAAGAACGCGGCAACCACCGAGGTGGGAATAGCCAGTCCCCCGATGAGGGTCGCCCGGATATCCCGCAGAAACAGGTAGGTGATGGCCAGCGCCAAAATCCCGCCGAAGATAATGGTATTCCAGACATCCTCGACGTTCTCCCGGACATAGCGGGATTGATCCGTAACGGTAGCCTTCTCCACATCCGGCGGCAGATCTTCCCGCAAAAGCGCATCCAATCGCTCATTCAAAGCGTCGGTGATCTCCACGGTGTTGGTGCGGGACTGCTTCCGCACCCACATCAGTACCGAGGGAACGCCGTTGGTGCGGGCGTAGGTCTCTTCCTCTTCCCAATCGTCGGCCACATCAGCGATATCCGTCAGGAGGACAGGCTTGCCGTCGATATTCGCCACGACCACCTTTTTCATATCGTCCACGGAGGTGAATTTCCCTATGGTGCGCAGCGTGATGGTATTGCTGCCGTCCCGGATTTTTCCGCCGGGGCTGTTCCGGTTGGCGCTGTTGACTTTTTCAATCACCAGGGGGAGAGAAATGCCATAGCGGGCTAATTTCTGGGCGTCCACATCGATTCGAATCGCCCGATCCCCGGCGCCAAACAAAGTGACGTCAGCCACGCCTTCGATCATCTGTAAATCGTCGACCACCACATCTTGTAGGAGACGGCGAACCTCTCCGGGGCTTCGCAGCGCGGAAGAAAAGGCGTACACGGCCACCGGCCGCGACGCGGCGTCGTAGCGCTCTACCATCGGTTCATCGATGTCATCGGGCAGGCGCTTTCGAATGCTGGCGACCTTTTCCCGCACTTCGCTGGCCATCTGACGCGGGTCCACGCCAATATCAAATTCAAGGGTTGTCTGCGAAAATCCTTCCCGGATAGTGGAGGTGATGGTCTTAATGCCGGAGATCTGGCTCACCCGGTTCTCAATGGGCTTCGTCACCAGAGTCTCCATCTCTTCCGGTGCAGTACCCTCGTAGTATACCCGAATGGATACCATGGGCAGATCCACGTCAGGGTAAAGGTCAATGCCGAGGCTGGGATAGGACTGAATACCGAATACCACCAGTACCATGATAAACATGGTGGTAAACACCGGCCTTTTGATGAATGTTCCGATCACTCTGCCGACGCCCCTTCCACCGTCCGCACGCGAATGCCTTCCCGAACCTTATTGAGGCCGCCGGTAATGATCTCGTCCTCTTCCGTAATCCCTCCCAAAACTTCCACGACATCCTCACCAATATAACCGGTGGTGAGGACGCGGCGCACCGCGAAACCATCTTCAATCACGTAGACGGTACGCTGGTCATCCCGCATGACAATGGCCGAAAGCGGCACCGTGAGAACGTTTTCCCTGGGACGGGCGGTGATAAGCGCCTCGGCGTAGACGCCGCCGAAAAGACGTCCCTCGCGATTGTCCACGGTCACCGTGGCCTCGAAGGCATGAGAGCCGCTGGTTGCCACAGGACTGATATGGACAATGCGTCCTGTTATTCGCTTATTAGTCCCTGCCAGAGAAGGAATCGTAAAGACCACCGAGTCCCCTGGGGCCACACTGCTGATGTAGCCCTCGGGCACGGCTATCTTCGCCGAAAGCTCCGAAATATCAGCAATATGAAAGAGAGGCGTTCCCACCTTCGCGTAATAGCCCTCCTGATAATACCGCTTCTGGATGATACCGGAACGGGGCGTCGTCACCGTCGTGCCGCCCTGCTTTGAGCTCGCCTCCCGCAGGCGGCCTTCGGCCACTTGCAGAGCCCCGGCGGCGTTGTCCCGGGTGAACCGCGCATTGTCCAATTCCTCTCTCGCAACGCCGCCTTTATCAAAAAGATAGGCCTGCCGTTCGTAATCCGTCGTCGCCTTGTTCAGCCGTGCCTGGGCTTCGTAGTAGGCCCCCTCGGCCGCAAGCAGTCCAGCGTCGGTATCCGTCTGCTCTAAAATTGCCAGCGTGTCGCCGGCAACTACCCGATCCCCTTCCTCCACCAAGACCCTTTCTACGCGGCCGGCCACCTTCGCCGCCACGTCCGCCTGCCAGATGGGGTCAAGGGTACCCGAAAAACGCAGCTTCGGCTCAATCCGCTGGCGCTGGGGATGACCCGCCGTAACGGCCGCTACTTTCTCCCGCCCGCTGGATTTTGCCTGCTCGCTCTTCGCCATGAGATTCATCCCCACCCGAACCCCGACGATGAGGAGGACCACCGCTATGCTCGCCGCCAACCAACGCTTTTTTCCCTGCCGATCCATCCCCGCATCCTCCCGCTCACCGTGGGCGCAGCAGCCTTCTTCTCCGCTGCGCCTGTTCCCCAGCTTTTCTCAGCCATCGTCACGTCTTTTCTGTTTCACCGATTTCTCTAATTTTACAACTTTTTGCCGTCGCAGGTAAAGGATTTTCGACAAAAATTCATCCCGATGATGGGGATTTAGCAAAAAAGGCACCTGCCCCGAAAAATCGAAGCGAGTGCCCGTTTTGACTGCCTGCTATTGTTTGACTGTACTGTATTCGATGGTATCGGCCCGTTCAGCAGGTATGGCAGGTATCGTAGAGGCCGTTTTCCTTCAGCACTTTCACCGCTAAATCCCCCATGGCCGCCACGGTCTCCGCCACCTCAATCCCCGCTTCGTTCAGCGCTTTGA
>ERZ773005.463-NODE-463-length-31810-cov-3.908424_pt1 | contig 31810 bp, 27 predicted proteins | sample MGYA00580666_ERZ773005 | MGnify/ENA primary metagenome ERZ773005 (study PRJEB29015, sample SAMEA2737999) | human oral metagenome | biome: human oral; feature: human-associated habitat; material: dental | place: China | collected 2061 ...
ATCAGGGCTTGCCAGTGTTATCATATCAAGTGCTTTTTTGAGCTCCTCCAGGGCGTTTCCAAGATCGCCGGTTTCTGAATAGAGCATAGAAAGGTTATTATGCAGTGCAGCAATATTGCGCGGATCTGCATCAGGCACTGTTGTGCTTGCCGAAAGGGCCTGCTCATAAAGCTCAAGGGATTCATCATAATGCCCGGCAGCGCGCATCGCTGTCGCGGCATTGATAAGCACTGCAAGCCATTGGGCAGTTCCTTCAAGCCCCATGTGAAGCGCAAGGTCAAGGGAAGTATGCGCGAGGCGGATATTGTCCTCATGCCTGGACTGGGAGCGGTAAAATCCCATGAGTTCGTTGATCACAGTCAGCTGCCCGGGCTCATCTCCGGCTTCGGCGGCCCGCTCAAGCGCCTGAGTCATGTACGGTTCGGCTTTGGAAGCGCCTTCATGCCTGGAATATATAGCGTCAAGCCCCGAGAGGAAACGCTGCGGATCGAAATCGGGAAAATCCCCGCCTTTTACGTAAGCGCCGGTGCTTCCGTCCCGGCTTCTGGAGGTGCCGGGTCCAGGCTCAGGAGGCTTAGGGGCAGCCATATTTCCGGCATCATATTCGCCGCCGTGCTCGCCTTTGTATTCGTCAGCACTGGTGTTGCTCATATCTGCCATGGTATCGCCTGACAATGATTACAGGTATTGCAGTGCGCAGCGGTGGAAGGCAGCATACGGTTATCCAATAATGGTGCACAGCTGCTGCCGTTGTGAAGCTGCTCCAACGTGCGGCCGTTGCTGATACGCGGGCGCTGGTGGTAAAACACGCAGATATGAAAACAAAAAATGTGGAAAACTGCCAAAATAGTTTTTGTATCTGCGTGTTTTACCACCAGAGGGTGAGAACACGGCGCGGTGGGATATCAACGAGATATGTCCGCAGGACTGCTGTTAGAATGAAAAACGGATCAAAAACAAAATAGTAAATAATAAACAGATAACAAAATATGTGTGAGGCCGCTGAATGCAGATAAGAACCAGAAGGCTGGTCATCCGGGATTTCAGGCAGGATGATGCCGAAAGCCTTTATCAGCTCCTGTCTGATGCGGAGGTGATGAGATATCTTGAGAAGCCTTACTCAAAAGATAAAACAGCGCTGCTCCTCAATCAGGCGGGGCTTTCCCGGCCGCCTCTGATCTATGCCGTTGATGATTGGCGTGGAAAATTTATCGGTTATGTCATTTTCCATCCATATGATGAGGAATCTTATGAGATAGGGTGGGTACTGCGAAAAGATGAATGGGGAAAAGGATATGCCCAGGAACTTACTGAAGCATTGGTAGCGTATGCGGGAGAGAAGACAGGGTATCTGGTTATTGAGTGCAGCCCCGGGCAGGAAATAACGAAAAGGATTGCCGAGCGTAATGGTTTTATTTTTGCGGGGAAGGACGGCACTTTAGATGTTTACCGGGTAAAGGCAGAAAACCTAAAATAACAAAATAAACGACCCTGAAAATGAAAAACAGGGAGGCACTGAAGGTACCTCCCCATACGGGTCGGGCTGGCGGGATTTGAACCCGCGGCCTCTTCGTCCCGAACGAAGCGCGCTACCAAGCTGCGCTACAGCCCGTAATCACAAAAAGACATACTACACGCAGCAGTGGAATAAACAGGGAGGCTTGGGAGTATGGACGTGTTTCGTACCCGGCTGCCTCGGTCCATGCAGGCCTTAAGGCTGAGCATTAAAAGGCAGGTTTTTTAATCTGCACTTAGCCTATACATATAAGCTGTATCGTATTTATAACTAGTATCATTATCCGGGTAAAAGGGTAAAAGAAAGCAGGGCCTAGCCATCCAGCCGGATATGTTCGATATCGTCACGATGTGAGCGCCGGAACAGGACTGCGCGGTTCCCAATCACAGTGACCACAGCCGCACCGAGCTTTTCTGCCAGGTCAGAGGCCGCTTCTTCAGCGGTAACCTCAGATTCGCCGAGCACCTGGCATTTGATGAGTTCGCGCTGTTCAATAGTACTGTCTGCCTGCCTGAGGACAGCGTCAGTAATATTGTTCTTGCCTATGATCAGCAAAGGCTTTATCCGGTGGGAGAGGCTTCTGAGTTTTTTGAGCTGTGCCTTTGTCAGGACGGCCGGCTGCGGTGCTGCGGAATGTGCGCCGGATGGTGCGGTACCGGCTCTTTCAGTAAATGCCATCTTATGTGTCCTCACAATATATAAATGTATATGTATGTCAGCGGGTGGTATATGCTTTTTATTTTACCGGTGTATGGTAACTGCGGCAGTCGAAAGCCTGCCGGAGATACTGTATCGCACAGCCAAGAAAATCCGGGCACATTCTGGTAGCAGCACATGTGTACACTATGACGGTAGAACCGGCTCTGTGATATATGGATGGATATATGACTATATGTGCGGAACCGGGAACAAATATTGGCAGGATTTCACGGACAGATATGGACAGGGATATGGCTCAGAAGGAAGCAGCGGCTGAAGAGATGCGTAACACCGGTGATAATGCAGATACTCAGGATATCAGGGACAGTACAGATCAGGGTGACCGCGCCATGGAAACGGTCAGGCATGCGCAGATGCTGCAGGAGCAGGATGAAGCGATTTCAGGCCGTATCAATAGCGGCGCTGCACTGGATGATGCGGTTGACATTTCTAACAGGAAATTCGGACCTTCCGCCCATCCTGAGCAGGTGCAGATGCGCGTGGCAAAACGCGCACTGATGCTCAAGGAAGGTATCGATCCATATCCGGTAAAGCTTGATATTACAACGACTATTGAAGATATCCGCAATAAATATACCGGGGACGGCGGCGGGCTTACGCTTGAAAAAGGCGTACAGACAAATGATATCGTCGGTATCGCCGGGCGCGTGATGTTTATGCGCAACAGCGGAGGGCTGTGTTTCGTGCAGCTGGAGTCAGGGAGCGGCTCGCATATCCAGGGTATGATTTCCAAGCGTGCGGTAGGCGAAGAGTCGCTGAAACAGTACAAGCAGCTGGTAGATCTGGGCGACCATCTGTACCTTCACGGCTCCGTGGCCGTATCGAATACCGGTGAACTGTCCGTTATGGCGGATTCATGGAAGATTGCGGCAAAAGCACTCCGCCCGCTTCCGGCGCTCCATAAGGAGCTGAGCGAAGAGCAGCGCACACGCAAGCCTTATCTGGGAATGATCGCAGACAGTAAAATGCGTGATATGGTCCGCAACAGGGCCAAAGTCGTTTCTTCCCTTCGCCGTAATTTTGACGGGCGAGGTTACGTCGAGGCTGAAACGCCAATGCTTCAGACGAACCATGGCGGTGCTACTGCGCGCCCGTTCGAGACCCATATGAATGCTTTTAATATTGACCTTTTTATGCGCATTGCGCCGGAGCTTTTCCTTAAGCGCCTGCTTGTGGGCGGGATCGATAAAGTCTTTGAGATCAACCGCGATTTCCGCAACGAAGGTGCGGACGGTACACATGCCCCTGAATTTACCATGGTTGAGGCTTATGAGGCATACGGCACATACGATACTATGGCCGAACTCACCCAGTCGCTTGTGCAGCAGGCGGCGCTTGATGCTTTTGGGAGCACGGAACTCACGCTTGCGGACGGTACGCAGTACAGTGTGGGCGGTGAGTGGAGATCCATCACAATGTACGGCTCCCTGTCAGAAAAGCTTGGCGAGGAGATCACACCTGAGACGTCTGTGGAGCACCTGGGCCGGCTTGCAGATAAGCTTGGCGTTGAGCGTGAAGAAGTTGAAAACCACGGTAAGCTTGTTGAGCATCTGTGGGAGCATTTTTATACAGAAGATCCCCATACCTTGTGGGAACCGACATTCGTCCGTGATTTCCCGGTAGAAACTAGCCCATTGACGAAATCGCACCGTTCCATAGCGGGGCAGGTGGAGAAATGGGATCTGTATGTGCGCGGTTTTGAGCTGGCTACAGCATATTCGGAGCTCAATGACCCTGTTGTCCAGCGCCAGCGTTTTGTTGACCAGGCTAGGATGGCGCTTGCCGGTGATGCCGAGGCGATGGATATTGATGAGGATTTCCTTGAGGCGCTTGGCGTAGGTATGCCTCCTGCCGGCGGCATGGGGATGGGGATCGACCGCCTGCTGATTGCCCTTACCGGTGCAACCATACGCGAGACGATCACCTTCCCGCTGGTAAAGCCTCTTAATGCCTGAGCATCAGGCTGCCCCCGGTACGGACCGCATAGGCCAGGCCCGCAGCGCAGCTTCAGCCTGGGGCTGCGTGCGTATGTGGATAAAGGGCGCCCGCCCGCTGACCCTTGTCATGAGTGTGGTATCAGTACTCTCGGCAGCTGTACCCTCATACCTTTTTGCGCGTGGATATGGGCTTTTCGCATTGTGGGGACGTGTGAGCGGGAACGGGGCTCCCATATACGCCCCGGTGTCCCGGGCAGGGGACAGTGCTGCTATCGGGCGCTTTGCGGCAGTTGCAGTACTATGCCTGACCGTCGCTGTTTCAATGCAGATTGCGGCAAACTATTTCAATGATTATGCGGATGGGGTGAAAGGGGTCGATGCGGGGCGTTCGGGCGCAGAGGCCGAATGTCCGGGAGCAGACGCCAGATCATCGCGAGCTGCGGGCGGCCATGGTTTTAGCGCGCCTCAGCGGCTTGTGGCGTCGGGTGTCCCGCCCCGGAAAGTCCTGAGGGCAGGTGTGGTATGCATGGTTATTGCAATTGCGGCAGGTATAGCGGCAGCTGTTATCACCAGGTTGTGGGCGCTGCCTGTTGTGGGGCTCTTATGTATTGCTGCAGCATGGTTTTACTCGGGCGGTAAGAAGCCATACGGATACAGGGGGTTCGGCGAAGCTGTAGCCTTTGCCGTTTTTGGCCCTGTTGCCGTTTTTGGTACTGAGTGGGCCCTTTTAGGTGTGTATGTGGGCGACTATATCAGATATTCCGGAGCCGGGAGCCTGGCTGCCCCGGTAGGGTCGGGAGCGCTGGCTGTCATCCTGATGCTGCTCAATAATATGCGCGATGCTGAGTCTGACCGCGTTCACGGAAAGCTCACGTTCTCTGCAACAGCTCCGCGGGGCTGGAGCCTTGCCGCCCTTATTGCCGCAGTGGCTGTCTGCCAGTACATACAGTCGCGCACTGTTATATATACCGCTGATATAAGCTGCGCAATGCATCCTCCTGTTGCGGCGGCGGTTGCAGCCATCGGCGTGCTGCAGCTGGTATTTGCGGTTTTTATCATTATTTTTGCCTATACATACAGATATCATTCAGCTTTCTGTGTGTGCATCGCCCTGGCGTGCAGCTACGTTGCCGTCATGGTTGCTGAAGGCTTTATCGCTGTACTCTGAGTGCCCTGCCCTCGTCTGTATCACTCAGTAGTATCTGAGATATGACATACAAATTAGTATTGCTCCGACATGGTCAGAGCGCCTGGAATAAAACGAACCAGTTCACCGGCTGGGTGGATGTCCCCCTGACTGGGCAGGGCGTTGAAGAGGCAAAGCGCGGCGGGCAGCTCCTTAAGGAGAAGAATGTCCTGCCGGATATTGTTTTCACCTCTTTGCTCCGCCGCGCCATCAACACGGCAAATTATGCGCTTGATGAGGCTGACCGCCTGTGGATCCCTGTAAAGCGCAGCTGGCGTCTGAATGAGCGCCACTATGGTGCGCTGCAGGGCAAGAATAAGACTGAGATCCGTGAAGAGTTCGGCGATGAGAAATTCATGATCTGGCGCCGCTCTTACGGTACCCCGCCTCCTGATATCGATCCTGACGACCGGTATTCCCAGAACCATGATCCGCGGTACAGTGCTGATGAAGTGCCTGAGGCTGAGGCGCTGGCAAATGTTGTTGCACGTGTGACCCCGTACTGGGAAAGCGATATCATCCCTGAGCTCACATCAAGGAAGACCGTCCTTATCGCAGCCCACGGCAACTCCCTGCGAGCTATTGTCAAAATGCTTGACAACCTGAGCGAAGAGGAGATATCCAAAGTGAACATCCCTACAGCTATCCCGCTGCTGTATGAACTGGACGAAAACTTCAAGCCAGTCAAGCCGCGAGGTGAATATCTGGATCCTGAAGCTGCTGCTGCCGGTGCTGCCGCAGTTGCCGCACAGGGGCAGAAATAAGCGCTGTTTTGCAGCCAGGACAGCCAGGCCCCAGGCCCTGAGAATCCCTGGAACGGTATTTACGGTATTTTACAGGGATATACGTTAGTCTGACGGTATTGGTACAGCAATAGTAAAAGGCCCGGCCGGCTGCAGCACGGGCCTTTTTGTTTATGCTTTATCTGTAACATTATTTATGTTTGCATTATCCATTAATTAATGTTCAGCTAACAGATACAGGAATAATCTGGACAGGCAAATGCAGACATACAGGGATCCCCTTTGCCGGTCCCGGGCTTCAGCTCTGGGGGAAGAAAGCGAGAAGCCGGTAATTCCTGCGGTTGGCAAGTTCCCAGAGCAGCAGTGCGATGCCGATGCCGATGCCGCACAGGCATACGAACAGCGGCTGCCGTACATGGAAGCCTGCAATAAGCAGGACAGTATAAACAACTGCAGCAATAGTCCATAAAACAGTTCCGGCCGCAAAAAGTATACGGAGATCAACCTGCTCAGCATGAGGCGCGGGTTTGCGCACTTCCGGATCATAAATCGGGGCAATCTTCACAGTTCCTATCTTACTCGGGCTATGTACGGCGATAGGCAGGCATTGTTGTTATGATAATAGCCATATACGCAGATCGCATATATACACATGTTCGGGCTGGATCACAGCAGCAGATCGGGGTGGCGCATGTACCGCATATTTCCTGTCCATCGTAATTATGCGTGGGGATCTGATATGCGCCTGCAGTCGCTTTTTGGTGTTGATGATGAAGGCCCTCTTGCTGAGCTGTGGTTCAGCGGCCATCCCCAGTTCCCTTCCATGCTCAGCAGCGACGGCGATACTATTGATGCAGCAACTGCTATCAGGCGCGCGCCAGAGTTCATGATCAGCCGTACTGTAGCGGACCGGTGGGGCGCTGAACTCCCGTTCCTGTTCAAGGTGATTTCTGCGCGTAAGCCCCTGTCTCTGCAGGTCCACCCTTCGCAGGAGAATGCGCAGGAAGGGTTCAAAAAAGAGAACAGCAGTCATATCGATATCAGCGATCCGCGCAGATCCTTCAAAGATGCTGTTGCCAAGCATGAGATGGTTGTTGCTTTGGAACCCTTCAGCGCATCGGTAGGTTTTATGCCCATCCGTCAGCAGATCAGAGCACTCGGCGCTATCGGGCATCCTCTTGCCCGCAGTATGGCCGCACTTTTATCTGATGAAAGCGCCGGCAGCAGGCAGGAGAGGATCTATTCCGCATTCCGGCTGGCTGTATCATCAGCTTCCGCTATGGGTGCGGGCATTACTGCTGCCATTTCAGAAGCTCTCAGACGTGAGGGCAGTGGGGAAGACCGAAGCCAGCCTCCCGGCTCTGCTGTGCTCAGTGCCCTCCGTCATGCGCAGGATGCGGCGCAGTCTTTCCCTGATGATCCCAGTACGCTGTGTATCGCGATGATGAACCCTGTTGAGCTTGAGCAGGGCGGATCGGTTTTTATACCTGCCGGTACAGTACACGTATATCTGCGCGGCACTGGCGCTGAGATCATGACAAATTCGGATAATGTTCTCCGTGCGGGGATGACGCCTAAGCATAAGGATATCAGCGGTTTTATGGAGAACCTCAACTGTACCCCGGCCCCTCCGATAGACCCCGCGTCAGGCCTTCTGAAGCTTGTTTTCCAGGCAGATATCGTGACGTACAGGCCGCCTCTGGATGAATTTATGGTGGCGTATGGGCATGTTGACCCTAAATCAGGTGCAACGGATCGGTGGTGGACAGTAAGCGACAGGCTCCGGCGCACCCAGGCTAAATTTTCCCAGGCTGTAGGCCCGCAGCATGTAGTGGCCTCCCGGCGGCGCCCGCGTGTGATCGTGGCATTGGATGGGGTAGTACGGTGCCGGAGCAACAGCCACAGTATAGACCTGCACCAGGGGGAAGCTGTTTTTATACCGGCAAGCGAGCCTTCCGTTACCGTCAGCGGTGCAGTGGAAGAGCCGGGATCATATATCCTTGCGACTACGGCGGTTTAGCTGTCCGGTATATGGACGGTGCTGTCAGGACGGGCTAATGTAAATTTTAAGAAACTCCAAGCTATAAAGTTCGGTGTGTTTGTTACTCTTGATTCTTAGCAAATCTAAGGAGTCATATATGCCAGGTGGTGTACACGCAGTACATTCGTCGCGCAGAACTGCACATAATAAGGGTGTGGTGAAGCGTGATGCAGGCAGGCATATAGCTCAGAATATAAGCTCCAAGCATATACCGGAGAAAAAAGGTCGTTCAGGCCGCGGGGCGCATGCCGTAATCCCTTCGTCACTGCCGGGGAGCTCCCGCAGCACCAGTGTTGCCCTCACGCCGGCGGCAAGCAGGCAGCTTAATGCTGCACTGATAAAGAAGCTTAATAATGCCCCTGCAACACGCAAGGCAATGCGCAGGATGGCGCAGCAGTCCAACCGCAAGGCACATTTTATGATGGCGAGCGCGGTAACGCTTCTTGCAGGTACCCTTGGTTCTATTTACGCTTCTGCAGCAGGCCAGGGGCTGCAGAACAGGGCTCTGGCTTCACAGATTTATGAGGCTGATCCGAATAGCGGGAATGCTGTAAGCCGTGGTTCGGGACGTACCTCGCTGTACAGCGAAGAAGAGTCAGTCAGCGAAAGCAAAGAATCAGACTGGAGCCTTGAGGCTAACGCTTTCAATGTTGATACTGACCAAGTCAGTATTGATAACCAGCAGGCTAAAGTTGCACAGACGCATCAGACCCCCCAGACCCGTGACCAGCTGGCCGGCATTGCACGTTCCGGTTCGGATTCATGGGCTACCTATACAACGAATACTTTATACAGCGCCAGCGCGCCGTTTGCCTCTACGATCCACGTCAGCCACCCCACAGGTGATTCAGGCAATGCTTATGCTTTCTCCCAGTGCACATGGTGGGCTTATATCCGCAGGCATCAGCTGGGCCTGCCGGTCGGGTCGCATTTCGGGGATGCGGCACAGTGGGCGGCGTCGGCTAAAGCTCTGGGATATTCAGTAGACAATAACCCCCAGGTAGGCGATGTTATAGTCTTTGCCCGCGGGAACGAAGGTTCCAGTTCCCGGTATGGCCATGTCGGGATCGTTGAGTCTGTGAATTCCAATGGGACGATCACAATTTCAGAGAGCGGTGCAAAACTCCATGGACGCATCGCTTCCAGGACGCTCCAGAATCCAGGGCGTTTCCAGTTCATCCACAGCTGACAGGCGGTGTACGGAGCAAAGGCATAATTCCCATACAGGTATAAGGTAAAGAGTATACAATAGGAGTATGGCCTTTATCAGAATCGTTCCAAAGGAGGAATTATGGCTAAGTATGATAAAGCGATCCTTGTAGGGGTGGATGGGTCCGATGCAAGCTATAAGGCCGTATGGTGGGCTGCAAATTATGCGCATCATGCAGGGCTGACCCTTCATATCGTGTGTGCGTATTCACTGCCGAGCTATGCTGCAGTATCTTTTGATGTTACCTATACTTCAATGGGTGACGATAAAGCTGCACATAATGATGCCCAGACTATCCTCGCTAAGGCTAAGGCGATCGCTGATGAGCAGGGTGTGCAGGCAACAACGCTTATTGTCACGGGTGATACGGCAAGCGTTTTTGTTGAGCTGTCGCATAATTATAATCTGATTGTTATTGGGAACAGAGGCAAGGGCGGGCTTGCCGAGCGCATGCTGGGCACTACGAGCTCAAGCCTTCCCGCTGCTGCTTATTGCCCGGTTGTAGTTATCCCATATACTGATGACAGCGGCAAAGTGATGCACCTGAATAACAGGATTAGGCGTGTTGTTGTTGGGGCCGACGAATCCAGGTGGGGTGTTAAGGCTATCGAGACTGCGGCTGAATTTGCGGATCATTGGGGGGCTATGCTTACAGTGCTTTCAGCTGTGCCGAACTTGACCAGTATGACCGGCACCGGTGCCAGCGGGATCGACAATTCGGAGCAGAATTCTGTTATGGAATCGTATCTTGAAGACCTGCGGTCCAGCATACGCCCCCTGCACAGGAAATACCCCAACCTGAACATTACTGAATCGGTAGTGGAAGGTTCTGCTATTGAGGCACTGACACAGGCCAGCAAGGATAATGATGTCGTTGTGGTGGGTTCCCGCGGGCGCGGCGGTTTTACAGGCCTGATATTCGGCTCAGTAAGCCAAGGGCTTATCCAGCATGCGGTAGGGCCCGTCTATGTTGTCCCGCGCAAATATGTTGAGTCGGCTGAATCCGAATCGGAAGAGGGGACTGCGCAGACTGCTGAAAATGTGCCGGCAGTCCCTCTCGAAAGCGTTAAGGGCATCCAGGAGGTGTCGATATCCCAGGCTGATGATAATACTGCGAAAGGCCTGTCCGATATTATTGATCCCCAGGACAGGCCCTCCTGACAGTGCCGGCCCTTAACGGCGTATAGTAATGTCAAGCCGCGTAGGGGGCGCCTCGTTCAGGGTGTGCATAACTGTGCAGCTTTTGTCTACATGGCGCCTGATACGTTCCTTGAGCTTCTGCGCGTCCTCGTCGCTCAGGTGTGCATCTGCTGCATCGACTACTAACTGTTCGCTGAAATTGATATAGGCGTCTGAGTCTGGATCATACGTGCCGTCAACGATCACGCGCGCGCCCTTATTCTCGCCGAGAACGGATTCTACGGCAAACTGGCTGGACAGGCCGCCGCATCCTGCCAGCGCGATTTTTAGCAGGTCGCCGGGTGTAAAAAGCCCGTCCCCATGCCCGAAAACGATTTCCGCCTTATCATCCTTATGGCCTACCCATGTTCCGTCTTCTTTGCGTTCAACCCATAAACGAGCCATTTTTTACCTCATTCCCAGTAGCGGATGGAATTATGCTGCCGTACTCCGGCATCTGTACCGCGCGAAAATTATACGCAGGCGGAGGCCGTGACAGGCAATATCTACAGGATACCGTATGCATGTCAGAAAAGGCGCGGGCTAAGCGGTAGGAGTATGCGCGGACCCATTACATAAAAATTGTTAAGCCTTATTCCTAATATAAAGGGTATGGCATTGACCCAAGAACAGCTTGACGCTATCCGCAGACGTGTCCCGGCTCGTCCCGAAAGCAGTATTCCAACCCCGTATGAAGACTTGGCGCGTGAAATACTTATGACCGGTACTCTGAAATCTGACCGCACGGGCACGGGGACGATCTCACTCTTTGGGAAGCAGATGCGTTTCGATCTGCAGGATTCATTTCCCATGATAACTACCAAATCTGTGTATTTCAAAGGTGTAGCGTACGAGCTGCTGTGGTTCCTGCGGGGGTCGGGCAATGTGCGCTGGCTCCAGGAGAATAATGTCCATATCTGGGATGAGTGGGCAGATCCGGAGACCGGCGAGCTTGGGCCAGTCTACGGCGTACAGTGGCGCAGCTGGCCTGCACCGACGCAGGAAGACCCTAAGCGGACTATCGACCAGATCGCCAATGTCCTTGAGCTCATCAGGGACCATCCTGATTCCCGGCGGATGGTCGTTTCGGCGTGGAACCCTGCAGAAGTCGAGTATATGGCTTTGCCTCCCTGCCATGCGCTTTTCCAGTTCTATGTTGCTGACGGGAAACTCAGCTGCCAGCTCTATCAGCGTTCGGCAGATATGTTCCTTGGGGTGCCTTTCAACATTGCTTCTTATTCTCTGCTCACGTGCATGATCGCTCAGCAGGCGGATCTGGAGCCCGGGGAATTTGTCTGGACCGGCGGGGACTGCCATATTTACGACAACCATGTTGAGCAGTTCCTTGAACAGCTTGGGCGCGAACCGTATCCGTATCCCACCCTGGAGATCGACAAAGCCCCTTCGATCGGGGAGTATGCATACGGGGATTTCCACGTTATCAATTATGTGCATCATCCTAAGATCTCAGCACCTGTAGCGGTTTAGCAGGACTGGTACTGCTGTTGTAATAGCCCGTGTAGTGTATGATGATGTGAGTAGCAAAAAGGAGTATGTCCATTATGGAGCATGATAGTAGCCGCAGCGGTTACCACCAACCCAGGCCCGAGCCAGACGGGCCAGAGTTTTCTGACGATACATGGGACGATGAAGAGCCCGAAGAAGACGGTATTGATACGGTGCCGAAGCTCAATCTGATCTGGGCCCAGGCATATTCGCAGCTGGGACAGCCCGGCGCAATTGGTGCACGTGGTGCTATACCGTGGCACCTGAAAGAGGATCTCCAGCATTTCAAAGAGCTTACTGTCCTGCATCCTGTCATTATGGGGCGCAGGACATGGGAGTCGATCGATCCGCAGTACAGGCCGCTTTCCCAGCGTGATAATATCGTAGTTTCGCGGGATATGGGATACAAGGCCCCCGGAGCGTCTGTAGTGGACAGTATTGATGAGGCGCTGCATATGGCATCCCAGCCGGCGATCCCGGATGACGGCATACTGCGGGGGGAGATTTGGGCTATCGGTGGGGCACAGCTGTACAACGGCCTTATCTATCGTGCAGATAATATCTATATAACAGATATTGATGTTGCTGTTGAAGCAGATGCTTTTGCCCCGGATATTGACGACCTGCTGCAGCGCGGCGTATTTGAAGTGGTTTCTGACAGCGGCTGGATGGTCCCGTCGGGGCAGGGGGATATCCCGCGGTACCGTTTCCGGACCCTGCACCGTAACGATTCCAGGTATGCTGCTGAATAAGACGGTGCTGCCGGGCACGGGGTTACAATAGCCAAATAAAATAGAAAATAGCCCCGGCCAGAGTAAATGGGCAGGGCAGCGCAACAGTGCCCTGCGGGGCTGAGCTGCTAATAGCAGTTTGCAGGGTCCTGTAAAGGAGCTCCTGTAAGGGGGAAACAAGATATGCCGACTGACAGAAAATATACAGTGATGACAATATGTACGGGGAATATCTGCCGGTCTCCCATGGCAGAGATAGTGCTGCGCAAATATGTTGCTGATGCCGGATTGGACGGTTCTGTGGAAGTCCGTTCCAGCGGAGTCAGTTCTGAGGAACAGGGGAACCCTATAGATCCCCGTGCCCGGCGTGTGCTCCGTGAGCGGGGGTATGGCCTGCCCGGCAGCCATTATGCCCATCGGGTCACTGCCGATGAGATCAGGAGCACGGATCTGTTCCTGCCCATGACCGCAGCGCATATGCGGTCGCTGCTGCGTCAGATACCGTCTGGCGATGCGTGGAAAGTCCATATGTACCGTTCTTTTGACCCGAAGCTCCCTCAGCCGGAAGCCGGGAATGAGGATACTATTGACCTTGCTGACCCATGGTATGGCGGTCCTGAAGATTTTGAAACCGCTATGGACCAGATCGAAACTGCTGCACCGTATATCGTTGGCTGGATCAGACGGCAGCTGCAGGCGAATACAAACTGACATGAATCAACCGTTAGGAGATATTCCGGCGGTTCTCCATGTCCTCTTAATACGGATATCGGGGAGTGGAGTCAGATATCTATGCAGAGGCAGCGGCTGGAAAGAGATTCTGTAACCGTATACTGTATTTTGATATTTTGTAAGGCTGTTCGGCGACGTGCTGAACAGCCTTTACTGTTTATGATGAAAAATAGTGAGTGTATAAGTGTATATGATTGTCTGCAGACTCTGGTGGTAAAACACGCAGATACAAAATACAATTCCGCATTTTTCCACAATTCCTGTTTTTGTATCTGCGTGTTTTACCACCAGGAGCTTGCTGTCAGACATGTGCCAAGGACAGTGCCTGCGCCCGCAGCGGTGTTTATCATAGGATTTTGTGTGAGCAGCTGTCTCAGGATATACCAGCTGGGTATAAAACAAAAATGAAAGGACCCCGCACGCGCAGGGTCCTTTCATATGCTGTGGCTCCGAGCGGTATCGATCCGCTGACCTCACGATTTTCAGTCGTACGCTCTACCAACTGAGCTACAGAGCCATGGAGCGTCAAAAAAACCCGGAGAAACCGGGTCCTGCTCCAAGCGACTCCGACCGGACTTGAACCGGCGACCTCCGCCGTGACAGGGCGGCGCTCTAACCAACTGAGCTACGGAGCCACAGCTGCATTTCGCAACCGAGTAGAAATATTACATGAACGGTTGGTCAAGTGCAAGCATCGGCATGTTGCAGGAGCTTCAGCCCACCTGCTTCCATGTATCAATGTCAATATGGTGGTCAGGGTTGGCCTGCCACGCCTGCCATGCCGACTCTACGATGTCGTGCACATCGTGCTGGGCATACCATCCCATTTCAGTATTGATACGCTCAGGGGAACCGATAAGATGCGGAGGGTCGCCTGCGCGGCGTTCTTTGACGGTCTCGGTAAAAGGCAGCCCTGTCACTTTCTTGACTTCATCAACGATCTCGCGCACAGATGTGCCTTTGCCTGTGCCGACATTGAATGCGTCGTACGCACGTTCGTCGCGGTCAAGATAGCGCATAGCCGCCACATGGGCATCGGCCAGGTCGGACACGTGTATGTAATCCCGGACACAGGTGCCGTCGGGAGTAGGGTAATCGTCCCCGAAAATCGCCGGGGCAAGCCCCCTCTTCAAACGGTCAAATACCATAGGTACAAGGTTAAGGATCGCCGGGTCCTCAAGCTCTGCAGGGCCGCATCCCGCAACGTTGAAATAGCGCAGCGCACAGAAGCGGATGCCGAAAGCGCTGGCGCAGGCACGCCCCATCCACTCGCCGAAAAGCTTCGTCTGCCCGTAAGGGTTGATAGGGATCATAGGGATAACATCTTCAGGGACAACATCTACAGGCGGTACGCCATAGGTCGCCGCTGAGCTTGAGAAAACGAGCTTCTGTGCCCCGGAATCTTTCATCGCCTGGAGTACATTGAGCATCCCGTTGATATTCTGCTGATAGTACCACAGCGGTTTTTCAACGGATTCGCCCACCTGCTTGCGGGCAGCGAAATGGATAACCGTATCCACATTATGCTCGCGCATGATCTCTGCCATACGCTTATCAGCCCCTGCGGCGGAAATATCCATGCCATAGAGGCGTGCACCTTCGATCCGGTCGGGCTTCCCGTAGCTGAGGTCGTCAACAACGACTGCTTCATCTTTGGCCTGGTGCAATGCATGTACGACATGGGCACCTATATATCCGCATCCGCCTGTAACAAGGACTGTCATTTTTCTTCCAATCTGTGAACTTCTATTGCCGCCACTATCATAACTCGGAGCACATATCTCGGGGTGGGGAAGGGTATGCGTGATTCACGCCCGCCCTTACAATATCCTTTATGACAGATTTTACGTCCTCTGCAGGCCTGCCGGACGACGGCAGCGGGAAGGGGCATCATACCAGATCGATAGTTTCTTTCGTGCGCCGCTCTTCACGCCTGGACAGGCGCCTGCAGAATGCATGGGATGATTATGCGGACAGTTTCCTTCTGGATTTTAGTGATTTTGGCGAAATAGAATATGATTTGGGCATGCCGCCGGGATTCGTATTCTCCCGTAGTTCCATAAGCAGGATTTGGAAGAACAGCAACCCGCTCATAGTCGAAGTAGGCTCGGGCCAGGGCGAGAATATCGCTGCTGCCGCGCTGTCCCATCCGGATAATAATTACCTTGCCTTAGAGGTCTATAAGCCGGGCGTGGCCCACACAATGCTGCTTGGAGGGAAAAACGGGCTGACGAATGTTAAGGTTGCGCAGGTCAATGCCCCCGAGTTCTTTGCGGCAGTGCAGCCGGGCACAGTCAGGGAAGTATGGACATTTTTCCCTGATCCCTGGCCGAAGACAAAACACCATAAGCGCCGCCTTATCCAGGGGAAGTTTGCGCATTCGGTAGGTACTGCCCTGGAAGACGGCTGTATGTGGAGGATCGCTACGGATATTGACGATTATGCTTTGCATATCCATGAGGTTATGGATCACAGGGATGACTTCACGAATACAGGCACTCTGACGGTCAGCCTCCCGGTGGAGCATGTCAGCAAGGGGAACTCTGACAGGGCGTACTTGCTTGAGCATGCCGATTTCCAGGAATCCCACCGTTTCGAGGGCAGGATACTCACAAATTTTGAAAAGAAAGGCCTCGCAGCGGGCCGGACGGTCCATGATTTTACGTTCCATGCACACCATGGGATATCCGGATGTGAATAGCCTGGCATCGAAGTGTCAGCGCACTGCCATGCTGCGGTGCGCACCCCGGCTCCCGGCTGTACCGGCTGCGGGATAACGGGACGCGCCCTATTTGCGTAAATCTACACCTGCGTATATCCTGTATCAAGTGCGCCCCCGTCGTCTAACGGTTAGGACACCAGACTTTCAATCTGACAACAGGAGTTCGACTCTCCTCGGGGGTACTGGTTTCACCCTTGCGCATAGCGTGCAAGGATCCGCTGGATATGTGGCATAATGCGGTGCATAACATGCGGGTTAGCGTAGAGCCTGGCGGTACGCGGGTGCGTATATCGGCATGCCCGGCATGGGCGGTGATGCCGATGGCCTGGGCTAAGGGTTGAGCACCTGCCCGGGGAATTCCATCTTATCTTTTTCGGCAAGCTCGATCCATTCTTTGATCCACATTTCTTCCGCGGGGTCAATATCATGCCGTTCCAGATGCTTCTGATATGTGGAATAGAAGGCGCGGATCGCCGGATACAGCGCAGTCAGCGTATATTCAGGCCGCTTTTCGCGCCAGTGCCGGGGATGCGCCGCGAAAGTATTCTTGAAGCGCTTCATGTAAGCAAGGAACGATGACAGCTCGGTATCCATACGGCGCGCGCTGCAGGCTACGATCATATTGGGGCTGTACACAGTCTCGAAATCATGGTCGAACAGATGCAGGGAAATATCGATATCTTCGTGCATGATATCTTCCTTATCGCGGCACACTTCACCTTTTATCGCCTCCCATGCCGACCTGCGGATCGCCATATTTGAGCCGTACAGCAGCTGGCGCTTGCCGTCGGCGATATAGATGCGCTTACGGATGGAATTATCCCCGGCAAGGCTGATATTTTTCCCCGGCATATCATAATAAGTGCAGGGGCCCGTGGCGCCCATGGCCTCAGGGTTCTCTTCAAAGAGCTTGCTGACCACTTCTACCCAGTCAGGCTTGATCATACAGTCGGCATCAAAACGCCCGAGCACATCCCCTGTTGCATAAGTGAAACCGGCGTTGCGGGTCGGTATCAGCCCCTGCTCCTTATCCTGATGGAGCAGGGTTACCTTGCTGTGAGGGTTGTCCTTTATGAACTGTTCAACAATCTGGCCGGTACCGTCGGTTGACTTATTGTCAACAACAATAACTTCATGGGCAGGGACCGTCTGCGCCGTAGCATTGAGCAGGCACTGCGCAATACGGTCAGATTCATTCCATGCAGGAATAATTATTGAAACTGAGGTCATGGATCCCATTATAAGCAGATATATGCCATGGGATGATCCCGCCTGCTGTTTTACCTCTCCCTGGTTATGCCTGTATATCCCTGAGGGGCATAAGTACGCTTATGCGGCATCGTTCTATCGCCTGTGCGATAATAGGGGCAGTTATAGAAGCATGCGCATTGGACAGGAGCTGGCAAAAGGTACAGATATGAGCAGTGATCAGCCGGGGAACAATAACAGTAATGATGGCAGCAGGACAGTAAATATTTCTGACACGAGTGCCATCCGGCGCATTGACCTTGCTACGATCTTCCCGTCGAAGGGCGATCCGCGCAGGCCCCCTGAGTGGCTGGGGCGCGCATTGCTGTATGCAGTGATCGCAGTTTATCTTGCTATCTTTGTGTGGAATTCATGGCCCAAAATCGAAAATGTCGTTTTTTACGTTATCGTAGCGCTTTTTATTGCGCTGGCGCTGGAGCCTCTGATCCTGCGGCTTATCAGGCATGGGTGGAGGCGCGGTGCAGCCGCAGGCGTTGTGCTTATAGGTTTTGTGGTGCTGTGCGCAGGTTTTTTCTCGATGTTTGGCGTGCTTCTTGTACAGCAGCTTACAACAATGATCGAGGGGCTTCCCGATACGTACAGGAATATCCGCCAGAGTATTTTGGATATGTCGGGGTACCGCCTTCCGGAGATCAAGGATCTGAGTTCCAGCATTATGTCGTTCTTCAATACGAACGGCATGCAGGAATACCTGACCCGGGCTTACTCTACCGTTTCTTCGCTTATTTCCGGGCTGTTCGCAGTCCTGACGATCCTTCTGGTCACATACTATATCTGTGCTGCAGGCCCTAAGATGAGAAGGGGCCTGTGCAAGTGGATTCCCCGTAAATCCCAGCGCAAATTCATTGTTGTATGGACCACGGTACAGACCCAGATATCGAATTACCTGTACAGCCGGTTCATCCTTGCTATCCTGAACGGGACTTTCCTGGCAATCTTTATGATCATCCTGAAGATCCCGTATTGGCTGCCGCTGTCGATCTTCTGTGGGCTCGTATCACAGTTTATCCCCACTATCGGCACATATATCGGTGCTGTGGTCCCTATGGTCTCGGCATGGAGCACCAACGGCTGGCCATATGCAGTCTATCTGGTGATCTATATAACGGTATACCAGCAGATTGAGAATATGATCCTGTCGCCGCGTATCTCAAAAGATACGATGGATATCAATCCGGCTATAGCATTCCTGTCAGTATTCTTCTTCGGCGACCTGTTCGGGGCTTTGGGGGCATTCCTTGCACTGCCTATAACTGCAAGCCTCCAGGCCCTTCTGAGCGCGTATACGCGCAGTTATGACCTTATAGACTCCGATCTGCTTGATGATCCTAAACCGGTGAAAAAATCCGGTATTGTCTCCGGGGCTGAAATGATCGAAAAGAATGTAATACAGCCGATCGCAGAACATATGCCGCGCAGTTCCCGGGGCTCATCCGCAAATATTATGGCTGACAGTGTTGCTGACCTGCGAAGGCGCGCAGGGGAGCAGGATCCGGCCACGTACCGTACTTCCGAAGAGGAAGATGCGTCGGAAACAGTTGCTATCCCGCAGAAGGGCAGTGCAGGATATAGCAGGGGAGGATCGGGCAAGCGGCCTGTTATTGGTGCGCAGGGGCTGGACGATGATGACGAACAGCCCGCAGTAGTCCCTGTCAGCAGTAACGTGCTTGGCAGCGCTACCGGTAAAGGCCAGGATGAAGCTGACGGAAAAGATACCGGAAAAGCAGCTGGTACCAAAACTGGTACAGGGAGCCGCAGGCAGCAGCATAGGCGTTCCAAAGGCAGAGGTGCCCGGGGGCAGTGGAAATAATGGTCCTTCTGCAATTCCTCGATGTTGTTATCCTTATCCTTGGCATACTGAGCTTCGGATACCAGGCGCTTTACTTTATTGCCGGGTTTTTCGGCAAACCGCAGAAGTATGCAGCTGCACCGCAGGATAAACATTATGCGGTCCTGATTTCAGCGCGGAATGAGTCGCAGGTCATCGGCAACCTTATAGGGTCCCTGCATAAACAGACATACCCCTCAGAGCTTGTAGATATATGGGTCGTCGCCGATAACTGCACGGATGATACGGCTGATGTGTGCCGGGGCTTGGGATGCCGTGTACTTGAAAGGTTCAACCAGGAGCAGGTAGGCAAGGGATACGCATTGAAATTCCTGTTCAACTATATGCGCGACAGGAAGTTCAGCGATATTTATGATGCGTACTTTATTTTTGATGCCGATAACCTTCTTGATCCGAAGTACATTGAAGAAATGAACAATGCTTTCCAGCAGGGCTATGATGCCGTTACCAGCTACAGGAATTCCACGAATCTTGCGGAGAACTGGGTATCTGCCGGTTCAGCACTATGGTTCATCTTCCAGTCCCGCCTGCTGAATGTCGGACGTTCTATCCTGGGGAATAACGGCTGGATCGGCGGCACCGGTTTTATGTTTTCAAAAAAAGTCATGGAACGTAATGCCGGCTGGAAATTCCATCTGCTGACCGAAGATGTGGAATTTACCATGGACTGCATCTTAAGCGGAGACCACATTGGATATTGCTCAACAGCTGTGTTCTATGATGAACAGCCCGCATCCTTCAAACAGAGCTGGAACCAGAGGGTGCGCTGGAGCAAAGGGTTCCTCCAGGTGTTCCGGTACTACGGGCTGAGTATGATCCGCTGGTCGATCCGTGAACGCGACCTGTCTGCAATGGACCTGACACTTATTATCTGCCCCTTCATGGTGATCTCCCTGATCAGGTTTGCCCTCAGCATCCTTTACGCTGCACTTGGGTATGTATCGTGGGAAAGCCAGCTGGCGAATTTCTCGACATACTGGGTGTCGCTGGTCGGCACAGTGATCGGGTTCACAGTCCTGGCAGTTTTCGTCTGCATCCTTGAACGGAAAAAAATCAACGCTACGAACCGGGAACTTGTCGCCTACTGCCTGAGCTTCCCCTGGTTCATGCTCAGCTATGTCCCTATCTCCTTCGTGGCGATTTTCTCCAAGTCCCAGTGGAAGCCTATTACGCATAAAGGCGCAGGTGCGGCAGGCAAAGGGGATAAGTAGGATGCCATGGTATATTCCGCAGAGATAAAACGTGCTGTCGGCCTTGTCCGTGAGGCTCTGGGAAACAGTGGCATCACCCTGCAGTCCGGCGAATTCCGTGAGCATGGGAACCACACTCCGCACGCTGATTCCCCTCTGGTCCTGGTAGCATGTTCAGGCGGGCGTGATTCCATGGCGCTGGCTTATATTTCCCGTATCGTGTGCTCCAGCATTGGCGTGCGGTGCGGGGCGGTGATCGTAGACCACCATCTTCAGGAAGGCTCCACTCAGGCAGCGCGCACTGCAGCCCGACAGTGCACGGAACTGGGGCTGGATCCGGTGATCATTGCTGATGCCCAGGTGCAGGCTACGGGCTCAGGGGAGGAGGCTGATGCCCGGGATGCGCGGTTCGATGAGCTTATCGCTGCAGCCCATAAGCACAGCTCTGCTGTAGTGCTGCTTGCCCATACATCCACGGACCAGGCGGAGACGGTTGCCATCGGGCTGCTAAGGGCACCAACTGTTTCAGCGCTTGCCGGGATGCCCTCCAGCATTGAAAAAGGCGGTGTTACATTCCTGCGGCCCTTCCTCAAAGGCCTGGCCCGGCAGGATACTACCCGCATATGCGAAAACGCGGGCATTCCATGGTGGGATGACCCCACAAATGCCGAAGCGCTGTCTCCGGATGAACTCAGCAGCGGGCAGTTCCCTTTGAGATCCCGTATCCGGCAGGACCTTATGCCGTATCTGGCCGGTTTTGCTGGGAAAGATATTTCGGCACTCTGGTCGCGCTATACAGGCGTCAACCGGCAGGACCGTGATTATATCGACAGTCATGCTGCAGCGGCATACAGGGAGTCGGTCCGTGAATACCCTGCAGTGTGGGACGGGCATCGGCTGGTCCGGGCTGGCGGAGCAGGAGGAGCTGATACGCAGGATGGCTGCAGCCCCCAGGATCTTGCGGCACTTGGGGGATACCTCCGGCAATATGGGCTGGAAAGCCGGGCAGATATTTCCGTCTATGAGCTGCTGGGCTACAGCAGCCTGCATCCGGCTATACGGTCGCGCATCCTCATAAAAATTCTGGAATCCCGGGGGATCCGCCCTGTAGAAAAACTCGTATCAGAATATGATGATTTCCTGGTGTATAAACGGGTTTCGGGACCCTTTCCGCGGATATCGGCAGAAAACGGGCATCCATATGGAGCCGCTGTTTTTGCAGCGAAAACCCGCGATAAGCGTTTCTGGATATATATTATCGGAAAAAATCGCAGAGCTTTGGATAAAGCCTAAGGAACCTTTCAGCGAAAGCCGTTTCTAACGTCATTCATTTATGACAGAATAATACCTATGCAAATCAAAGACATACAAGACGATATTGACGAAGAACTGATATCGCATGATGCTCTTGAGAGAAGGATAGTTGATGTGGCTGCCGCCGTAAGCCGTGATTATGAAGGGAAAAATCCGCTCCTTATAGCGGTGCTCAAAGGTGCGGCCAACGTTATGGTTACTTTTTCCCAGGCTATGAGCATCCCCCTTGAAATCGACTATATGAGCTTATCAAGTTATGGCTCCGGGACAGAATCGAGCGGGAAGATCACCGTACGCGAAGACCTGACGACTGATGTGGCAGGCCGCCATGTGCTGATAGTCGAAGATATTGTGGATTCCGGATACACTCTGAACTGGCTTGTAGGGGAACTGAACAGGCGCGGTGCAGCGTCTGTCGAGATCTTTGCGATGCTGGAGAAGCCTGCACGCAGGAAATATCATGTGGATGTTAAATACAGGGGGTTTGAGATCCCCGATAAATTTGTTGTGGGATATGGCCTGGATTATAACGAGTATTACCGTAACCTTAATTCCATAGCAGTGCTTAAACCATCGGTATATATAGAAGGAGAATGCGCATGACTTACGGACGTGATCCGCAGCGCCGCAACCCGTTATCAGGAAACCCGTTCCAGCAGGATCCGGCTGATAAGGGGAACGGGCAGGGCAACAGCAGCAACCCCAATGGGAATAAGGGGGATGGCCCTAATGACGGGCGCCCATGGTGGAGGAATACTGTTATCTGGGTACTGATGCTGGCAGTCCTTGTAGCGGGGGTTTTCTTTTTTGTCAACCGGAACAACAGGAATACCCCTGTTATCACTACCGAGCAGGGGATAGCCCTCCTTCAGGGGAAATCCGCTAAAGGCGCTCCAAAAAATGCTCCGAAATATACTGTACGGTATGTGAAAGTATCCAACGGGATATCGCCGAACGTTGAGATATGGCTTGACCAGGACTATAAAGTTAATGTTTATAACCCTAATTCACCTGACAGGAGTATCAGGAACAAGAATTACGGGAAAACTGTCAAGTTCTATTTTGTCAGCGGCCAGACGCAGCAGATACTGGATATCGTGCAGAATGCGAAGGCACAGCACGGGTTTGATTCCACAACGGTAACGGAAAATAATTTCTGGGCTGTCCTTATTACAAGCGTCCTCCCGCTTGTCCTTCTGTTTGTTGCAATGTGGTGGCTGTTCAGGAGGATGGGCGACGGGACAGGCGAGATGTTTGGCCTGGGAAGCCCCAAGAATAAGAAACTGCTTGAAGGCGAAGTGCCGCAGACGAGGTTCTCCGATGTCGCAGGTGAAGAGGCTGCCGTCCAGGAAGTCGAAGAGATACGTGATTTCCTGAAGGATCCGGGCAAATACCGCAAGCTCGGGGCGCGGATACCGCGGGGCGTGCTCCTGTACGGGCAGCCGGGTACGGGTAAAACCCTTCTGGCCCGTGCAATCGCAGGCGAAGCGGGAGCCCCGTTCTATTCCATGGCCGGATCAGATTTCGTTGAGATGTTTGTGGGGCTTGGTGCTTCGCGTGTCCGTGACCTGTTCGAGGAAGCCAAGAAGACTGCACCCGCAATCATCTTCATCGATGAGATCGATGCTGTTGGACGCCGCCGCGGTTCAAGCGCTTCCGGCGGAGTGGATGAGCGTGAACAGACCCTCAACCAGCTTCTGGTGGAAATGGACGGTTTCAAGAACGATACAGACCTGATCGTTATCGCTGCTACCAACCGGCCGGATGTCCTGGACCCCGCGCTTATGCGCCCGGGGCGTTTCGACCGTCAGGTAGCCGTAGAGGCCCCTGATCTGGCCGGGCGTGAAGCGATCCTGAAAGTCCATGCCAAGGGCAAGCCTTTTGTCCCTGATGTTGATCTGCATACAGTTGCCGTACGCACCCCCGGTTTTACCGGTGCCGATCTGGCAAATGTGCTTAATGAAGCTGCTTTGCTTACAGCCCGTTCCAACGCGGACCTTATCGACAACAGGGCTATCGATGAGGCGATCGACCGTGTGATGTCCGGCCCGCGGCGCAGGTCGAACGGCATGGCGCTGCGCGAGCTGCGCAACACCGCGTACCATGAGGGCGGGCATGCTATGGTTGCGGCTGCTCTGCACCATACAGACCCTGTCACTAAAGTGACTATCCTTCCGCGCGGGCGTGCGCTTGGATACACAGCTGTTATGCCTACAGAAGACCGTTATTCCCAGACGCGCAATGAGCTTCTCGACCAGCTGGCTTATGCGATGGGCGGGCGTGCCGCTGAAGAAGTGGTTTTCCACGATCCCAGTACAGGGGCTTCCAATGATATTGAGCATGCCACGCAGATAGCACGCGCAATGGTACTGGAGTATGGTTTCTCTTCGAAGCTGGGATCTGTGAAATGGGAAGACAGCCAGCAGGAAGGCGGCCTGGAAGACCTCAAGGACAGGCGTCTCTCTGACGAGACCGCGCGCATTATTGATGAAGAAGTCCGCCAGCTTATTGAAACAGCGCACACGGAAGCGTGGAAAATCATTTCCGAGAACCGTGGTGTACTTGATGAGCTTGTCCGCCAGCTGCTGGTCAAGGAGACTCTCAACCGTGAAGAGCTTGATGAAGTGTTCAAGGGCTTGAAGAAGGCTCCGGAACGGGAGCTGTGGCTTTCAGACAGCAGCCGTCCTGATTCAGACTTGCCTCCTGTCCCCATCCCTGAGAATCTGCGGAGTTCAGTTGCTGTAGATGCTACTTCAGGCAGTACCGGCACTGATGGCAGCAGCAACGGTGCAGGTACAGATACCCCTGTCCCTGCACAGGGGACGGAGCCGTCTGCAGGCCATGCCCAGGGGGTACAGGGATTCCAGGACCCGGCTCAGGGGCAGCAGGGTCAGGGTCAGGATCAGCAGCTTCCGGGAGGGGGATCGATGCAGGGGCAGGCTCCTGTCCAGGATGGGCAATACCCCAATACAGAGGCAGGTACACCTGTGCAGCCGGCCCCATCACTCCAGATGCCGCCTCTGCCTCAGCCAGGCCAGGCACCATGGGGGAGCCAGCAGCAGGCAGGGGAAGCCCAGCCCGATAATAACGGGGATAACGGGGATAACGGGGATGGCCCCTATCCGGATACCCAGCAGCATGATCCGGAAAACCGGGAAAGCGGTGCATCCGAAGAAGGCGGGCAACAGCCTGCCATGTAACTGTGAACTGCTGCTGCTTTGGCTGCAGCTGTATGGGGAATTAGAAACAGGAAAGAGCCTGATATGGAAACTGTGCTGGCCATAAACGGGCGTATCAATGCGGTAATTGGGATACCCGTATCGCGTACGCTTGTTATGGGTGTGCTGAATGTTACTGAAGACTCATTTTCTGATGGCGGTATATGGCTGCGTACTGAAGACGCGGTCCGGCATGCGCATGATATGGCTGAACAAGGCGCTGATATTATTGATATCGGTGCCGAATCGACCCGCCCCGGTGCCCGCCGGGTCCCTGAAGATGTAGAGGAACAGCGTGTGCTTGGGGTACTGGCTGCCTTAGCCGGATCTGATAGCGGCAGGCATATGGTGCCTGTTTCTGTTGATACGACACGGTCAAAAGTCGCCGATTCTGCCTTGAAGCATGGGGCTGCAATCATCAATGATGTGTCCGGCGGGCAGCTTGACCCGGAACTTCCTCATGTTGCTGCCGCATACGGCTGCCCCTATATTGTGCAGCACTGGCGCGGCTGGCTGGATCCCGGCGCTGCCGGCGGCTCTGAGATATACGGAAACGGCGTTGTCAATGATGTGTATGCAGAACTTATGCATCAGGTGGATGCTGTCCGCGCTGCAGGGGTCAGCGACGAAAGGATCATTATTGACCCGGGGCTCGGCTTTTCCAAACCTGAGATATCCCACAACCTGCCGCTTATCAGTTCCCTTGCCAGATTCCAGGCAGCAGGGTATCCGGTGCTCATAGGCCATTCCCGCAAAAGGTTTATTGGCAGTATCGCCTCCGGCCCTTATCCTGATCCTGCGCGTAGGGGCCAGGGCAGCACCGTGAAGGGGAAGCCTGTGCCACAGCAGGATGATGTGAGCCTTGATGATAAAGATGCTGTAACGGCAGGGCTGAGCGCACTTATCGCCGAGCGCGGGGCGTGGGCGGTACGGGTGCATGATGTGCGCAGGAATGTGTGTGCGGTCGCTGCAGGGGATATCCTGCGGCACTATATGGGGAAGTGACGGTGAAGGATGGACAGGATAACACTTACAGGCATCCATGCATACGGTACCCATGGCCTGCACGGCAGCAGCAGTCCGCAGGGCCGGCAGCTGTTTTCCGTGGATGTCGTCATGTATCTGGATCTGTTTGATGCTGCCCGCAGCGATGAGCTTGTGGATACAGTCAATTATGATCAGATAGCTTCCCGGGTCGCATCAGTGGTCGGAGGGGACCATGTTGATCTGCTCGAAAGGCTTGCCCAGAAAATAGCCGATGCTGTCTTTCTGTCGTACCGTGTACAGAAAGTCGCTGTAACGGTGCATAAAACTGCCGAGGGAACCCCTGAGGCACTGTTTGATGATGTAAGCGTATCCATTGAACGCCAGTCACAGGATTATAATATGCAGGCCGCGTTGCCCGCCGAAACAGCAGAGAGCGCCGGGAAAGGGAACGCGGGGGCAGCAGCTAGCGGAGCGTTTACCGCGTACGGGAACGGAAACCGTATGCCGGACAGCCGCTCTGCGGATGATGCCGGCGCGCCCGGCGTACCGCAATCATCTGCAGTGCATCATGCCGTTATTGCGATGGGGGCAAACCTGGGCGACTGCGAACAGGCTTTGCGGAGTGCAGTGGTATCGATCGATGCCATACCCGGGAACCAGGTGACCGGTATATCCCCGCTGTACAGGACTGCGCCCTGGGGGATGCCGGATGATACCCCTGATTTTTTCAATGCTGTAGTCCAGGTGGACACAACGCATAGTGCTGAGGAGCTCCTTGACAGCCTGCATATGATTGAATCCGCGCACGGGCGGTCCCATGAAGTGCACTGGGGGTCGCGTCCTCTGGATCTGGATATTATAGATTTTGATAGTATAGTGAGTGAAAGCCCGCACCTGACTTTGCCCCACCCGCGTGCATGGCAGAGGGCCTTTGTTCTTTCCCCCTGGCATGATATCGAACCTGATGCGGTGCTCCGCGGCAAGCATGGCGGGCCGGTTGGCGAGCTCATCTTTCAGGCGCCCGACAGGGATGCTGTCAACAAAGTTTCTGATGACTGGATACTGGGAGGTTTAGCATGAAAGCACGATTCACACCGTGGTGGCATCTCGCCGTTGCCCTTCTGCTGGGGCTGCTGGCAGGCGGTTTCCTGGAATTCCTTACAGAACAGGCAAATATTTATCTGCTTGGTGTGCCGTGGTTCATTTCCGTTATCCTGCTCCTTGTAGGCTGCATTATCCTCTGGTTTGCATGGCAGGTGAGAAGGTATGCGAAAGGAGAGCGCAAAGAGATCAACCCGCAGCAGGCGGTCAATACCCTGATCATGAGCAAGGCATTATCCCTTGCCTGCTCGGCGCTTACAGGCTGGTATGGCGGCCAGCTGCTGCTGAGCCTGCCGCATGTGCAGATCGAATACTACAGGTCTGCTGTTATCCAGTGTGCCATAGCAATAGCAGTATGTATAGCCGATGTTATTTTCGGCATCGTCGGCGAGCGGTGGTGCAGGAGGCCTCCGTCCCCAGGGCCTGAACATCCTGAAACTAAACGTAAGGCTGCCCATAAAAAACGCCGTGCCCGCGCTGCAGGCGAATCGAATGTGAGGAGGGCATAATATGCCGCATTACGAGTTGAAGATGGTGCGCAGCCATGACCATGGGGAGGATATTGCCCTTTATCGGAAGGAGGCAGGGCTGCGCGGCATAGATGCGCTAAAACTTATCCATGTGTACCCTCCGCAGGAGCAGTACCCTTTGGCGAACGGCCGGTATATCAATGATGCCCCGGATCTTTTCCTTGATATCCTTGATATTCTTGACGGAAATGCCGATGATTACTGTGCTGCGGATACTGCTGATGCGGGATCACTTCCCGGGATCCCCGGTTCTGCGGTACATCTGAGATCCCTGTGCTCCCATGCCGCCAGGCGTGCTGCTGACGGGTCAGGCAATGCCCGCCGTTTCAAAGATGCCCGGACATTGTGGGATAAGATTGAAAAGCATGTCCTGGAGCATATTGTCACACCTGAAGCGCAGCCGATAACAGATGTCAGGCGCTCGCATAACTGGAAGAAGAACCAGCCTTATAAAGGGGTCCCTGCAAACCCTGATGCGTGGTTCGTCACAGAAGTATATTCGCGGTCTAACCCCCGGAAAGATGTATTTAAGGCATATCGCGGGATCAATGCTGTTTTTGACGCCCTGCTGCACGCTGAGGACACCGGGGAGGGGAATATTCCTTCATCAATAGGGCAGATCCGTGAAGCTATTGCAGAAAACCTTGATTATCCGTATTATGGGGAAATCGCTGCCCTTCTTGGGGATTCTAATATGCTTGTTTTTCATAATGCCGAGTCCCTTGCCCAGTGGCTGCGTTCTGAAGCGGGGCAGCACGATGCGGTTTTCCCGGATACCCCTGTAGAAGTTTATACTGTCCCAGATAACACCCTTGATAAGGATGACCCGCGGTACCTTCCGGCACAACTGCGTTCTGCTGCAGGGCATTTTGCTAATATCATCGCCCCGAAGCAGGATCTCCGTTCTTAGCTGGCTTATCCTGCCGACTGAAATTATAAGATACCTATGAAGGTATAAAAATTTATTCGGTCTGCGGCACGCGGATCATGGCTTCCTGGACCATAGCCGCTACAAGTTTCCCGTCACGGCTGTAAACCTTCGCTGTGGCAAGCCCGCGGCCGTGGCCTGCAACCGGTGTATCCTGCTCAAAAAGGATCCAGTCATTCATGTCAATATTGTCGTACCACCACATGGAGTGGTCTATAGATGCAAAGGATATCCCTTTAGTCGTAAAGCTTATCCCCGCGCGCCTCAGTATCGGCTCCATCATGATCTGGTCGCACCCCAGCGCCAGAAGTGCACGGTGTATGGTCTGGCTTGCGTCTACATTCCCGTCCGCTTTCATCCATACAAGCTGATGTCCGCCCTCTGTATGTGCGCTGCCTGGCGTGCTGTTCTGGCTGCGGCCTTGGCCCCCGATTTTACTGTCTTTTTTGCCTTTCCCGCCGTTATTGCCGTTATTGCCGCTGCCATTGCCGTTCCCTAGCAGGACTGTCGGTGTAACATGTCGGATGTCGAACGGTGATTCCTTAGCATAGTATGCTGCCAGGGGAGAAACCTTTTCATAAGGCTTCATAAGCTCTTTGACGCTGGGGAGGTCTTCAGGCTGCACGGTCACATCCGGCGCCGGATCATGGAACTGGAACCCGTCCTGTCCATATTCCTGAAAGCTTGTGATCGCAGTGAATATTGCTCCGTCGCGCTGAGTGGCATTCACCCGCCTGGAAGAGAAAGACTTTCCGTCACGGAGGTTCTCCACATCAAACAGAACATCCTGATGGATATCGCCGGCCGCTATGAAATATCCGTGGATAGACTGGGGGAGGCGGTCTTCAGGCACAGTTTCTGATGCAGCAACAACTGACTGTGCGATCACCTGTCCGCCATAAACATGCCCGGTAGGGAAGTAGAGGCTTTCGCCCTTGATATACGTATGCTGAAGGCTTGCCGCCGGCTCTCCCAGCGACAGGACATCTATGAGACGGTTGACAGGCGATTGCGCAGACCCTGCAGGGGTACTGCGGCCAGGCATATTTTCAGACATAGCTTTATTGTATTCACTGGCGTGATAAAAAGCTGGGAACCGCCTGTCCGTTATGTGCAGCTGTTACTCGTATACACCTGCTATTCACGGGTAAGTTTGCGGTGCAGGCGGTGCGGCTTGGAGGCCTCTTCGCCTAGGCGCTGTACTTTGTTCTCCTGGTATGACTGGAAGTTGCCTTCAAACCAGTACCAGTTGGCAGGGTTTTCGTCATCGCCCTCCCATGCGAGGATGTGGGTCGCAATACGGTCAAGGAACCAGCGGTCATGGGAAACGACTACGGCGCACCCGGGGAATGCAATAAGCGCATTTTCCAGGCTTTCCAGTGTTTCCACATCCAGGTCGTTCGTCGGCTCATCAAGAAGCAGAAGGTTCCCGCCCTGTTTCAAAGTAAGCGCCAGGTTCAGGCGGTTGCGTTCACCCCCGGAAAGCACGCCCGTCGGCTTCTGCTGGTCTGACCCTTTGAAGCCAAAGCTGGCAACATATGCGCGGGTGGGTACTTCAATGCCGCCCACTTCAATGAAATCATTGCCGTCGGAAACTGCTTCCCATAAGTTCCTATCGGGGTCAAGCCCTTCGCGGTTCTGATCAACATAAGAGACCTTTACGGTATCGCCAATTTCCAGGTTCCCGCTTGTCAGCGGTTCCAGGCCTACAATAGTCTTGAACAGCGTAGTCTTACCGACGCCGTTAGGGCCTATGACACCAACGATGCCGTTGCGCGGCAGGGTGAAGCTCAGGTCGTCGATAAGCACCCGGTCGCCGAAAGCCTTATGGATATGTGAAGCCTCAAGGACTTTGGAACCCATACGCGGCCCCGGCGGGATCTGGATCTCTGAGAAATCAAGCTTCCTGGAGTTCCTGGCCTCAGCTTCCATCTGTTCATACCGTTCGAGGCGCGCCTTGTTCTTTGCCTGGCGCGCTTTCGGCGAACTCCGCACCCACTCAAGCTCGCTGTTGAGCCGCCTGGCGAGTTTAGCATCTTTCTGCCCCTGGACTTCAAGGCGCTTGGCCTTGGTCTCCAGATACGTGGTGTAATTCCCCTTGTACGGATACAGGTGCCCGCGGTCAACTTCGCAGATCCATTCCGCAACGTTGTCAAGAAAATATCGATCGTGGGTCACTGCGAGCACAGCGCCCTTATACGTGTGAAGGAACTGCTCCAGCCACAGGATCGATTCCGCATCCAGGTGGTTGGTCGGCTCGTCAAGCAGCAGCAGGTCGGGGGCTTCAAGCAGGAGTTTGCACAGTGCTACACGGCGGCGTTCGCCTCCTGACAGCACTTTCACCGGGGTATCAGGATCTGGGCACTGCAGGGCGTCCATCGCCTGGGACAGCTGGCTTTCCAGGTCCCAGCCGTTTGCGGCATCGATTTCAGTCTGCAATTCGCCCATTTCTGCCATCAGAGCGTCAAAATCGGCATCCGGGGAAGCCATTTCTTCGCCGATCTCATTGAAGCGGCGGACTTTCTTCTGGATATCGCCGAATGCCATTTCAATGTTTTCGCCGACTGTTTTGTCTTCGTCAAGCGGCGGTTCCTGCTGGAGTATGCCTACCGTATAGCCGGGCGTCAGCGTTGATTCGCCGTTTGATACCGTGTCAAGCCCTGCCATAATCTTCAGCAGTGTGGATTTGCCCATACCGTTAGGGCCGACGACGCCGATTTTGGCGCCGGGAAGGAAGCTCAGCGTTACATCATCAAGGATGACGCGGTCTCCGAAAGCCTTGCGGGCGTTTATCATCTGATAAATAAATTCAGCCAACGTATGTCCTGTTCTCTGTCTGCGGTTCTGGCCGCTCCGGGCTTTGAAGTTCCTCAGCCCTTAGTTTCCGCGGTTATTTCCAAGGTTTTACAACGGCTTCAATAATACTGGATATGTGTGACGATGCATGTATTGCGGAGGGGGGACGGAGGATTGGCGGAGAAGTATTCATTCTCCGCATCTCCATATGCTGGTGGTAAAACACGCAGATACAAAAGTAGGAATTGCTGAAAAACCGTCGAATTAGATTTATATCTGCGTGTTTTACCACCAGGGAATGAATCGTACGGCAAAAATACAGAAAATACAGCCTGTTTTTAGCGGATAATCAGCAGATAAATAATCTGCCCATAAACTCGGTCAGCTTGACTGGCTTATTGGCAT
>ERZ773005.466-NODE-466-length-31693-cov-84.681902_pt1 | contig 31693 bp, 34 predicted proteins | sample MGYA00580666_ERZ773005 | MGnify/ENA primary metagenome ERZ773005 (study PRJEB29015, sample SAMEA2737999) | human oral metagenome | biome: human oral; feature: human-associated habitat; material: dental | place: China | collected 2061 ...
ATACCGACAACAGGACTTCGTTCATTAGCTCCGGAGACAGTAAACCTAAACAAGACAGTAGAGTGCAGTTCAGGCGTGCCTGTCAGACTCTGGGGATTGAACTAATAACTACATCTACTGCTCAGGCTAAAGGTAGGGTAGAACGATTCATGCGCACTGCTCAAGACAGACTGAGCAACGAACTCAAGGCTAATGGGATAAGCAGTATAGACCAAGCTAATGACTATTTGAAACAAGTCTTTATACCAAGTCACAACCAACGGTATGGTGCTCCGCCCGGTAGCAGTCAGTCTGTCTTTAGTGAATTGGAGTCTCAACTGAAACAGAATCTGGATTACATCCTAGCATTGCACCATACCAGGACTATTCTAAACGGCAACGTCATAAGTTACCACGGTAAACAATACTTACCCATTGAGACTAATGGTGAAATTAGTTTGTTGCCGTCAGGAACAAAAGTGAAAGTGATAGCAACCTATGACCAACAGCCAATAGCTATTCTCCACCAACGCAAATACTACCGGCTTAAGCATATTGGTAACAACAAACACTACGCAACACCCGGTTCCAACCACCCATGGAGGAGATTTATCTATGGCTCTAAGAAAAGAGTTTAAAATTAGTTGTCTATTAACATTATTCAGCTAGTTGGCTTTGCTTTGTGCTAAAATAGCTTGTGACTAAAGTGAGGGATGAGATTGACGAAAGACGACAAACTAAAGCAGGAATCAGATAAGGCTAACCTAATACCGGGTGGACCGGATGCTGATCTAGGTCTAGCGCCGGTAGCAGGGGTTCAGCCGGTCGAGGCAGAGCTGGTTGATACGACTGAGGTGGTTAAGCTGGCTAGCCGGGACGAGCCGGCCGATCAGCGTCGGTCAAATCCACCTCGCAGCATTCACCCCGATAAACAGCCCGGGGGCAAGGCTAGGCGTACTATCGGTCTCAGGACTAGTCTTGCCGTCGCTGTCATGACCTGCTTGATCGGCTTTGCCGTCGGCACTCGCCTGCAGAATCTCTCGGTGACTCAGTTAGACTACACTTCGCTAGGTGACGTCTACAATGCACTCAGCGCCAAGTACGATGGGTCGATCGATCGGTCTAAGTTGCTGGTTGGTGCTGCTAAGGGTCTGGTTGACGCTGTAGGCGATAAGTACACCAGCTACATGACTACTAAAGAATATGCTGACCTAGAGACTGATCTATCGGGTGAGCTAAATGGGATTGGCGTAGAGATCGGACTGGGTAATGATGGTTTGGTCAGCGTCATCTCTACCCTAGACGATAGCCCGGCTCGTAAGGCCGGTCTATTACCGGGCGATATCATCGAGAAGGTTGATGGTGATGACATGACTAGCCAGTCAACCAGTGTGGTGGCTAACCGGATTAGAGGTAAAGCCGGCACGAAGGTTAAGATTGTCGTGGTGCGTGATCGGGCTGAGAAGAGCTTTCAGATCACTCGCACTAAGATCGAGAATCCCAGTGTCAAGTGGTCAATTAAAGATGGCATCGGCTATATCCGGGTGTCTACTTTTGGCGACGACACCGGCGCCCTAGCAGAGAAGGCTGCCAAAGAGTTGGTGGATAAGAAAGTCAAAGGAGTTGTCTTAGACCTGCGGAGCAATACCGGTGGCTACGTTAACGCTGCTCAGGAATTAGCCAGTCTATGGCTCAAGCAGGGCGAGCTGATCACGACGGAGCGAGCCGGTAGTAAAATCCTGGGTAAGGTTACCTCCAGTGGGGGAGATGTCTTAAATAAGGTGCCGACAGTGGTCCTGATCGATGGGGCGACGGCCAGCTCCAGCGAGATTACCGCCGGTGCCCTTCGGGATAAAGTCGGCGCCAAGCTGGTCGGTACCAAGTCGTACGGTAAAGGACTGGTGCAGGAAATCGTTGATCTAAAGAATGGTGACAAGCTCAAGGTTACTATTGCTAAGTGGTATACGCCCAATGGCGACAACATCAATCAGGCCGGGTTGAAGCCGGATATCGAGGTCAAGATGACCGCTCAGCAGTATAATGCCGGCAACGACACCCAGCTAAAGAAAGCCCTGGAGGTATTATCAGGTAAGTAGGGCTCTGCTGGTACTGGGAGGTGAATAGGACGCTTGAGCTGATGTATAATAGCCTTATAAACATAAACGGTATATGAGTGATGATTGGAATAGTTGATACGCCAGCTAATGATCTTCGAGCAAAGCCACCAAGGAGAGTGAGAGCGGCTTTGCCAAAGGTGCAACAACTAGCACTGCTGAGCGGTTTGGAGCAACCTCGACCAGACGAGATATCTAAGGTCAGGACTGCCGGTGTTGCTACGGTGATAGAACTTTTTGCCGGAGCCGGTGGTCTAGCCCTTGGTTTAGAACAAGCTGGAATAGCTGGTGCCATGTATGTCGAGAGAGATAAAAGTGCCTGCCAAACTTTGCGACACAATCGTCCACTATGGAAGGTGGTGGAGGGCGATATCCACGATGTTGATTTCAATTGCTATAGAGGTGAGATTGACTTGGTTAGTGGCGGGGCGCCCTGTCAAGCATTTTCATATGCCGGCAAAAGGCTTGGTTTTGGCGATACTAGAGGGACGCTTTTTGCTGAATTTGTTCGTTGTGTTGATGAAGTTCGCCCGAAGATGTTTTTGTTTGAGAACGTGCGTGGGTTGCTTAGTCACGACCAGGGGAGAACCTTTCGAGTAATCTGTCATGAGTTAACAAGAATAAATTATGAGGTGCAGTACCGGGTAATGGATGCTAGCTATTATGGCGTGGGGCAGAAGCGAGAAAGGCTTATCATCGTTGGTGTCCGTAATGATCTAGCATCAAATATGAAATTCACATACCCCGAGCCGGAGTCTAAACAGACGACATTGCGTAGCGTGCTGAAAAGTGTGCCGACAAGCCAATATCAGCCTTATAGCGAAAAGAAGCGCAGGGTAATGGAGCTGGTGCCGCCTGGTGGATGTTGGGTCGACCTACCGGAGATAGTAGCCAAGAAGTATATGGGCAAGAGCTATTATTCTGGGGGCGGTCGTCGGGGTATGGCACGACGAATTGCTTGGGATGAGCCGTGCTTAACTCTGACTACTTCGCCATCACAAAAGCAGACAGAGCGATGTCATCCCGACGAGACAAGACCGTTTACGGTGAGAGAGTATGCTCGTATTCAGAGCTTCCCCGATGACTGGCAGTTCATAGGCACACTGAGTGAACAATACAAACAGATTGGTAACGCCGTGCCGGTAGAATTGGCTAGACGAATTGGCGTGAAGATAGTTGAGGCTTTGTCGCAAATAGAGACTAACTAAGAGGTGGTGATGGACTGGAATATAGACTTTATCTCTAGGCTAGACTTCAAAAAGCACGTCGAAAAGACTATTATCCACTACGGTGAGAAGTTAGGGGCGTATGACTTGAAGAAATTTAACGGTAATTTCGTTGATCCCATTAAGATGATTTTTGACAAAGCTGTCTATCGGCAAAGTTGGCAAGAAGTGATATCCAATGAGATATTTCGACAACGAGATAAATCCAACACTAATGAGATTGGTTATTTTCATCAGGGTTTATTTGAGTATATAGCTAACTGCCACGTCCCACCTAATGGCCAAGAAGGTGGCTGGGATGTTATTTACAGAACCGTGGATGGGTGCAAGTTAAATGGGGACGGCGTAGTACATACTGTTTATGTAGAGATGAAGAATAAGCACAACACTATGAACTCCGCAGCTGCGGGGAGGACGTATATCAAGATGCAAAACCAGCTTTTACATGATGACGACTGTGCTTGTTTTCTGGTAGAGGCAATAGCTAGACACTCTCAAGATGAAGCATGGGCGCCAAAAGTAGATCGGCAAAAGGTGGCGCATTCCAGGATTAGACGAGTGAGTCTGGATAGATTTTATGAAATTGTAACTGGACATGACGATGCATTTTACCAGATATGTATGTCCCTGCCGATAATCGTAGAGGAAGTCTTAACCGATAATTATCAGAGGCTTGTCGCACAGGACACTGTATATCGGGAGATTAGTGCAATCGCCGATAAGTACGCCGATTTGCCGGGCGATATGCCTATGGTTATGGCGATGTACATGCTTGGCTTTGGTACTTATCATGGCTTCAGTAGAAAGAGATAATGCGCGTCCTTGTTATTCTAGCTGATTGCGGTTATACTTATTAGCATAATGGATGGTCAGAAAAAGAAAATACTATTAGTAGAAGATGATGATACACTGGCGGAGGTCTATCGTCAGCGCTTGGAGCTGGAGGGGTTTGATGTCCGGCGGAGCAATAATGGTGAGAGTGCCTTGAGCGACGCCGTCGAATATCATCCTGACTTGATCTTGCTCGACGTGATGATCCCGAACCTGAGCGGCTTTGACGTACTGGATATCTTGCGCAATAGTCCGCAGAGTCGCAATGTCTACATCATCATGTTGACCGCCTTATCTCAGCCGAAAGATGCCGAGCGAGCCAAGCAGCTGGGGGCGGATGACTTCCTGGTCAAGTCGCAGGTGGTGATCGGCGATGTGGTGGCTCGGATCAAGAACAAGCTCAATATTCCTGACTAGATGCTTGACCGCATCTCCGGCTAGGATCATAATGAAGCACCCTCCGCTCAGGGAGGGTGCTTTAACTTTGACCTTTACCTAGATGGTGGAGTGGGTTTCTACTTGACGGTAACCTGAGTGCGCCTGACTGTCTTGCCGGTAAAGGTGCGGACTCTACGCTTGACGAACTTAACCACGCCGGCTTTATCGGCATGAATGGTGAAGTTGCGACTGGTATAAGTGCCGGGACCGGCGATCTTAGTAGCACCAACTTGACGAACTATCACTTCGCCGGCATTAACCTTCTGTCCGCCGAAACGCTTGACGCCCAGGCGGTGACCGGCGTTGTTGTGTATATTCTTGGCGGAACCGCCAGCTTTAACGTGGGACATACCTAATAATCTCCTTGATTTAAGTTACAAGCATATTACCTGATAATTAGGCTTTTTGCAAGACGAGAAGCTCCCGCCCGACGACCTGGTCGGGACGGTGGTAGATTAGGTTAGCCCCGGTAGTGACACTGCGTAACTTGTGCCTGGGCAGCTCTGCCAGGCAGGGCAGGTGGTGAATGTGGTCCCTGATATACCAGGCGGGGACGCCCAGGCAGATGCCGGCACCGCTTGGTAGCTGAGGAGATAGGTTGGCGATAAACTTACCGATGATCACGTTGCAGTCGTGAAGATTAGGCTTTAGTTCGCTAGGGTGGGGTGGGTCGGTGTAGGGCCTGCCCAGATAGGTCTCGCTAGCGATTAGTTCGAGCCGATCCGGCGCCAACCACTGTTGCCAGCTAAAATCAGTGGCGTCGGCGATAGTCAGTCGGGGGCGGCTAGCCTGCCGGTATCGGCGGGCTAGCCAGTCGAGATTAGTCTGAGTATATTCGATCATCCGAGGATTATTATCGCTACCGTAGGTAGTTAGCCCCATCAGGTCGGCCTCCTGCAGGATCACACCGGTACCGCAGAAAGGGTCGAGTAGATTCGTCGGTCGGGTTAGCTGACAAGCACCTCGGGCCAGGTTGATCATGGTCTGGGCCAGCTTAGGCGGTAGCATGCCATTACGAGTGTCACGGCGAGGGCGACCTCTATCTCGCAAGGTGTATGCACCGATATCCTGGACATAAATGGCCTTAGCCACTACCAGCCGGTGGCTGCCCGGCGCAGGTGCAAGGAGGAGTTCAACCTTCTTAGGATTGCCGATAGCCAGCTTGTTATGTAAAACAGTGGCGGTGGAGAGAGCGGCTTGCTCTGAGGGAACGAGGCGAACCGAGTGTCCGGACTGCTCAAGGCTAGCCCGCATAGCCCGGCTAAAGTTAGCCGTCAAGTTACTCTTAGCTGACGACCCATAGTAGGAGACGCCGAGAGTGATCTTGCCGGTGGTCTGGCCGAAGAGATGGTGCGTCAGACGGGCGATGCTTTCGGCATCAAGAGCGAAGCTGTCGCTGATTAGCTCAGCCACCTTGACTATAGAGCCGAGATCCTTGGCTGTCGCTAGAGCAGTCTCTTGCTTGATGTCCAGACCGGCGAGATGGCCGGCTAAGAGCTTTGGCGTCCGGCGATAAACGGCTTGTAGCTCAGCTAGACTAATCTCAGGCTGGCGACCTAGTACAAATACGATCATCAAGTTAAATTATAGCAAAGCTAATAGGGTGGCTAGGTCTTCGCCTCGTCATCAGGCAGGTTCTTGATTCGCTCTTTCATTTCAGCTAGAGCTTTGCGCCGTTCTTCAACGGTGAACTCCGGGTCATTCCAAGTATCGACGGCCAGTGATAAGATTTCATTAAGTTCTTCATCTTCAACCATCTCGTCATATTCGCCGACTAGATCTAGTACAGCGTCGGAGAGAGGATCAATATGACCATCTAGCGATACGTCTGTATCCCTGAGTTCTTCGTTATCCAACAACTCCTTAACTTTATGTCTAACCAGTGGAATATTCATAAACTTTAGCTTGATTATATCATTCGCCACCGGCTCTTTTGCTATAATGTCCCCATGTCTAAGTTTCGAGATGATTTTTCGGGTAGCTTTCGGCGGGCTCGAGCTAAAGTATGGCGGCGCAAAGCGGGCGGGATTCGGTCGTGGATCAGCCTGATCACCTTTATCCTAATCATTGCCGTGCTATGGGCGGCCAGGGCGGAGCTAATCCGGGCCTTTCATCTGATGGCACATGTTAATCTATTGGTGCTGCTGGCGATTATCCCGGTTCAGTTCGCTTCCTACTATGCCAGCACCGAGATCTTTTTCACCTACTTGCGAGCGAGAGGGCAAGCCAAGGAGATTACTCCGCTCGCCTCGACCTCGGTGGCGCTGGAGTTTAACTTCGTTAATCACGTCTTTCCCTCGGCGGGGGTTAGCGGCGCATCATACATGGTCTGGCGACTGGGCAAGATCGGTGTACCGGCGGGGCAGGCGGTCATGTCGCAGCTAATCAATTATCTCAGCCTGGGTGGTACGTTCATGGCGATGATGGTGCTGGCACTAATCTGGGCAACTTTCGAGAACAAAGCGGCTAACTGGATAGTGGTAGCGACGACTATCGCCGTGGTGGCGCTAGTTGCCATCGTCCTATTCGGTAGCTATCTGATTGGTAGCCGACAAAGGCTGATGCATTTCGCTCATTGGTTAACTAGGCGGACTAATTGGCTGGTCAGTAAACTAACCTTTGGTCGTAAGAAGAAGGTGCTGCAGATCGACCGAGTGGAAGAGTTCTTCGGTGATTTCTACGACGACTTCCAGGCGATCAAGGCGGACAAGGGGCTGCTCAAAGGCCCGATCCTCTGGGGATTTGCCTCTAATATCCTTGATGTACTGCTCATCGCCGTGGCGTTCTGGGCGTTGGGCACGGCGGTGAACCTGCCGATCCTACTGATCTCTTTCGGCGCCTCGGCGGTAGGGAGTTTTCTAGTGGTGACTCCGGGTGGAGTCGGTGCTTATGAAGCGGTGATGATCGGCGTTTTGGTGGCGGGTGGCATGAGTGCCGGTATGGCGTCAGCCGGTGTGATCTTGGCTCGAGTGATCTTAGTAGTGGGGACGATCGTCTGTGGCGTCTTCGCCTATCATGGGGCGCTCAAGAAGTATGGCAAGCCTGACTTTAAGGATATAGATATCGATGTCTCCGGAGACTAGCTACCCGGTAGGCGAAGCGCCGGTCTTTAGCGTGGCACAAGCGGTAGCGATCTTTAATCAGATCCTTGATACGGCAGTACCGCTGGTGGAGGTGGTCGGTGAAGTGGCTAACTTTAAGATCAATCAGGGTAAGTGGGTTTTCTTCGACTTGAAAGATCAGGAATGTTTACTGAGCTGCTTCATGCCGGTTTATCAGCTGAGAGTAGCGGTCGAGGATGGTATGCAGGTGCGGGTGCTAGCCCGCCCTAATGTGACTAAGTGGGGCAAGTTCTCGCTAACTGTTCAGTCGATTCGACCTGTGGGTAAGGGATCTATCAAAAAGTCGTTTGAGTTATTGCGTCAGAAGCTGGCGGGTGAGGGACTGTTTGATGACGAGCGCAAACGGACTCTGCCTTATTTGCCGCAGCACATCGGGGTGATTTCTTCGGTTGATGCGGCTGGCTACCGGGACTTTATCAAGATCATCACGGCTAGGCTGGGCGGGCTGCGGATCGACGTTATCTCGACCTTGGTTCAGGGCGCTGAGGCGCCTGATCAGATCATCGCTGCTATCCGGCAGTTTAATCAGCTGGCTGATCCGCCCGAAGTACTGGCAATCATCCGTGGGGGTGGTTCACGGGATGACCTGGTGGCGTTTGACGACGAGCGGCTAGTCCGGGCTATTGCCGCTTCTCGCATCCCAACCATCGTCGGGGTAGGGCACGAGATTGATACCACTCTGGCCGACTTGGCGGCAGACCGGCGAGCTTCTACGCCGTCTAATGCCGCTGAGGTGCTAGTACCCGACCGGCAGGAGCTGATGACTCAGCTGGAGGGGCAGCTGTCGTATATGACACAAGCAGTGACGCATCAACTGGCTACTCAGAGGACGGCGCTAGCTAGCGCAGCAGAGCGTCTAGGCGAGCTGATTAGATATCAATTGCAGGCGGAGCAGAACCGGCTCGGCAGCCTCAAGCAATCTCTACGAGCCTATGATCCGCAGGCTGTGCTGAGACGGGGTTATGCTATGCTTTGGGATAGTGGTCACCACTTGGCTAAACAATTTAAGACCGGTGATAAGCTGCTGATTGAGACGGCGGATAAATTAATCAAGACGGAGGTACGAGATGTCCAAGCCAAGCAAATCAACTAAGACCGATACTTCTTCGGCTAGCTTGAAAGATCTGATGGCTCGGCTGAACGAGATCATCGGGTGGTTCGGTGGAGAGGACATTGACCTGGAGCAAGCGACAGCTAAGTATGACGAAGGTATGGCGCTGGTGGAGCAGATTAAAGAGCGGCTTGCTCAGACGGAGAGCCGGATCAATCAGATCACGCTACAATATGACAGTCAAAATAAGCATTGAAAGATAGCGGGAAAGACTAATGAAACTAGAGCTGCGTAATATCCGTAAGAGATTTGGCGACAAGCAAGTGTTGAAGGGCGTGTCGTTTAAGACTGAGAGCGGTAAAGCCTTTGGCTTGCTGGGGCGCAATGGCGCAGGTAAGACTACGACGATCCGCATCTTGATGGATGTCTTCTCGGCAGACCAGGGTGAAGTGCTGGTTGATGGTGATCCAACTGAATACAAATTTATTCGGATGGGCTATCTGCCTGAGGAGCGAGGGTTGTATCCGAAGAAGAAAATTATCGATCAGCTGGTTTACTTCGCTATGCTCAAGGGCATGACGAAGTGTCAGGCGGTGGAGTCGGTTGATATCTGGCTGAAGCGCTTGGGGATGAGTCAGTTTCGGAATAAACGACTGGGGACACTATCTAAAGGCAACCAGCAGAAGATTCAGCTAATCACCGCCCTGGCGCACGATCCGGACGTCATCATCCTAGATGAGCCTTTTACCGGGCTGGATCCGGTCAATGCTGAGGCGCTCAAGGAGATTGTCCGAGATGAGATTGCTCGGGACAAGATAGTGATCTTCTCGAGCCACCAGATGAACTATGTCGAGGAGTTCTGCGACCATATCGCTATCCTGAATGGCGGCAAGATCGTCCTTAATGGCGATCTCAAGGCGATCAAGCGAGATTATCCTCGCAACCGGCTGATCGTTAGCTCTAGCCAGTCAGACGAAATCATGGCGAAGTACCAGGGGGAGAGTCAACGGCTGGACCAGGATACGATTCTGCTGAGCCTGGCTTCACCTGACGATAAGTCGGCGACGATGCGCCAGCTGGTAAAGAAGTGGGATATCGACGAGATTAAAGTGCGTGAGCCGTCACTCAACGATATCTTCGTTCAGTATGCTAAGGAGCAATTTTAGTGAGGAGTGATGATGAGGCAATTTAGAACGATTCTAGGGTTCGAACTACAAAATTATTTTAAGAACAAGATCTTCGTCGGTGTGACAATCATTATCATGCTGGCGGTGGCGGGGGTGATGTTTTATCCTCGGGTGGCATCGTTCTTCACTCATGACAATGAAGCGGGGCGGGGTGACCGGCCGATTATGCTGGTGGCGACTGATTCATCTGAGCTACCCACCTCGACTACTGAGGCGGTCTTTCGGCGGTCTTTCCCACGTTATCAGATCAAGGTAACGACTGATCGGGTAGAGCAGGTCAAAGAGCAGGTGAAATCGGGTAAGGCGAAATATGCCCTTGTTCTCAGTGATACGTCTTACACCTACTATGTCAATGGACTAGTTATGGCGGATAGCAACGTAGCGACGGCAAACTCGGCGGTCAAGGATTTGTACCAGCTAAAGATGCTACGGCGTCATGGTCTCTCGGCGGAGCAGGCCGGCCAAGTCATGACGGTACAGATCAAGCCAAATGTTCGGAATCTAGGCAAGGATCAGACCAAGAACTTTTACTCAGCTTTTATCATGATCTACGCCTTATACGTAGCGGTCATGACGTATGGTCAGATGGTGGCGACCAATGTAGCCAGCGAGAAGAGCTCTCGGGCGATGGAGTTGCTGACTACCAGTGCCAGCCCGGTAGCGATGATGTTTGGTAAGATTATCGCCTCGTGTCTGGCCGGGCTTACTCAGCTGGTCGGCATCTTTGGCTCAGCTCTCTTATTTTATAATCTCAATCGAGCTAGCTGGCAGGGGAATCAGATGATTAATTCCATCTTTAACGTTCCGCCCGACTTGTTGCTCTATATGATCCTTTTCTTCTTGCTCGGTTTCTTCATCTACGGCATGATGTTTGGGGCAGTTGGCTCGCTGGTTTCCAAGCCGGAAGATATCGGTTCGGTCGCTATGCCGATCATTCTGGTCTTCGTCATCGGTTTTGCCGTAGTGATGTCGTCGATCGAGGATCCCAACAACGCTATCGGCATGAAGATCTGCTCCTTCGTTCCTTTCACCTCGTCGATGGCGATGTTCGCTCGAGTTGCCATGGGTAGCGTATCGACCGGTGAGATCGCCCTCTCGATCGCTATCCTAGTAGCATCGACTGTGCTGATCGGGATCCTGGCGGCAAAGATTTACCGAGCAGGCGTCCTGATGTATGGCACTAGGCCAAAGCTTCGCACTATCTGGCGCTCAATTCGACAAGCCTAGAGCTCCGTTTGGTTCATTAAGAAATCTAGCGCATTAAGGTGGCGGATACCGTTATTGTCGAACGAAGCCTGGTCTAGGGTGATCAGGTATTTGGGGTAGTTATCGTCAATCTGTCTCAGGGGAGTTAGCTCCCGGGTGAGAGTTTCCTCGGTGGCTACGGAATATGCCACCTGATAATAGTTCAAGTCACCGCTCGGCAACTTGACCACGAAATCAACCTCCTTGTTGCCGGCTTTGCCGATATATATCTCACCACCTCGGCGCAATAGCTCTAGGTAGATCACATTCTCTAGCAGATGACCCCTGTCACTGCCGTCTTGTCGACCGAGCAGAACCCGTCTCAAGCCCAGATCAACGGTGTAGTATTTCTCTTGCGTAGCCAGTAGCTTCTTTCCCTTAATGTCCCAACGCTCTGCTTTGTAGAGAACGAAACTATTGACTAACGCCGACAGGTAGCCGTCGACAGTGGTGTGCTTGATGCTTTGACTGTTGGCGGTCATGGCCGTGGCTATGCTGCTGGGTGAGACGGCACTACCTATGCTATCCAGGATGAAGCGAACGACATTGTCGAAGTTGCGCCGACTCTTGATCTCACGGCGGGTCATGACGTCTTTTGTAACTACGCTTTCGTAGATGCCTCGCAGATAATTATTGATCTGGTCGGGTATGGTTTCGATCATGCTGACTGCCTGGGGAAATGAACTGCAGTTGACGTATTGGTCGTAGCGACGACTTAGTTCGGCTGGGGCGGAGAAAGATGAGACAAATTCAGCAAATGAGAAGGGCAGGATGCTGATCTCAATATAGCGACCGGATAGTAGCGTAGCAAGCTCGGACGACTGGAGAAAAGCGTTGCTACCGGTGATATAGATATCGACATTCTTTTTGACATAGAGGCTGTCAACCAGAACTTCGTACTCAGGGATATTTTGGACTTCGTCGAGAAAGATATAGTTCATCCTGTCGGAAACCAGCCTATCTTCGATGTAATGATGTAGCTTGTGTCGATCAAGCAGGGGCTCATTCTCCACTTCCTCAAAGTTGAGGGCGATGATGCGCTGACTATCAATGCCACTTTTTATCAGTTCGTTGCGGAAAAGTTCCAGCAGGGTAGATTTGCCGGATCGTCGGACTCCGGTAACGATTTTGATCAGGTCTACATCCTTGAGCTGGCGCAGTTTACGTAGGTAGTCTTCTCGCTGTACTGTTTTCATCATTCTTGCCTTTCTTAGTCTTAGATTATGACATAAGAGGCTATTTTTGGGTAGATTTTACAGATGGTAGGGGCAAAACTTGTTAAAATCGACAAGTTTTGCCCTTTGACACATGTAGCCTTGAGCTCAGGGCAGGATTTGTAATTTCCCTCCACGTATAGCTCTTTGACGTACGAGTAGTACAGGTGGTCTCCTCAGGCCCCAGCACGATGCTTAATACTAACAACCGCAAAGAGGACTTAAGGTGTAATAACGCTTTACTATGTCTAGTTAGCCTGACTAGCATCAGCTGGACAGGCTTGGCGACGTAGCGAGTACCACCGGCAATTGCTAGCCTACTACTGTATCAACAGCCATCGGAAGCTTAGGTGAGTTACTCTGGCCAGAGCGTTGATACACACGTAATTTCCCCAGTCTCATTGCTTAGTCCAACTTCAGTTGGAGATAGACGCTCCTAGTACGAATAGTACAGTGTGGTTGACGAAGGCTGTTGATATATCAGTAAGCCATCCATTGCACGTGGTAGTTTATGCGGTGCCAAGCCTGAGGAGACCACCTGTACTACTCGTACAAACCTGGACTATACATAGAGGGAAATTACAGAATCTGCTTTGAGCTGTGAGGCTTAATCTTGTTGATACACCTGTACTACTCGCACCTAAGAAGCTCTACGATCCTGCTCTTGGTGGCTAATAGCGCTTGTGGTAGACTAAAAGGTATGAAAAGAACGAGTGGGAGACTACTAAACGACGAGCGGGGGGCGGTTAACCCGCTACTAATCTCGACCATCCTGCTGGCGATCTTTCTGGTCGTGGCAGCCGGTGGTTTCATCTGGGCATACATGCAGATGACCGAGTGGAAGACTAACGTCCAGGCGAGAGTAGATGCGGCGGTGACCGAGGGTAAGTCACAGCAGAAGAGCGAGGACGACAAACGCTTCTTAGAGCAGGAGAAGAAGCCCTATCGGATCTACCAGGGTCCATCTGACATGGGGTCGATTCGCTTTAATTACCCTAAGACTTGGTCGGGCTATATCGCTACTAGTGACACCACTCGGCTAAATGTCTACTTTAGCCCATTGATCGTCCCAATTGTTAAAGAGGGAGTGACGCCATATGCTCTCAGGATTAGCGTGACCAATCGGTCATACGCCGAGACGGTGCGTAGCTACCAGCACTTAGTCGAGGACGGCAAAGTCAAGGTCTCGACTGTCATCATCGGTAAGACTAAAGACTTCGCCGGCTACAAGGGGGTGCGGGTCGACGGTCAGCTGACCGAAACCATTAACGGGTCGGTGGTGATCTTGAAACTGCGTGACAAGACTCTGCAGATGTTTGTCGATAGCCACGACTTCGTCAACGACTTTAATAAGACTGTGCTGGCTACGCTTAAGTACGAGCCGTAGAGTTGTATTTCCTCGCCACGCCCCACCGGGCTGTCTGAGCTAGGTGCTATACTAGTCTTAATGAGTGTGGAGGGAGCGGACTTTAGTAGTACGGCGCTAGGGGCGGCGGCTCGTGATCTGACGGCACCGCTAGTATTATTGCGCCAGCTGTCCTTTCAGCTGGACGGACAACTGTCGGATACTTCGGGCGACTCCACCGGACAAGTATTGGAGCGGTTGCGCCTGACGGTTGGTCACACGCTCAAGATATCAGAGCAGTTGCGCTTGGCGCTAAGCGAAGCGGAACAACTGCCACTTGAGCCGGTTCAGCTAAACGGTCTGTGCTACGAAGTGGTTCGTGAAGCACAACTATTCGGTCAGCATTTTGATTGTCGGGTAGACTGCGAGCTGCCTCGTCGCACACCGGTGGCAGTAGGGAATTATCAGGCACTCAGGCTAATGCTGCTGGGCTTCCTGACCGATGCCGTTCGTTATAGTGATAGTGGCGACGTTCAGAACAGAGGGCGCATTGTCCGGCTGAGGGTGTCCGGATGCCGAAAGAGCAAAGTGTCGCTGGAGGTGCAAGACGACGGTCCCAGTTTCAACCTGGCTCAATCTCTCCGGCTTGCTAAGGATCCGGCTAGTAATAATCCGACCATCAACCGACCGTTAATGGGCTCGCTAAATCTACTATTAGCCGACCGGCTGATGCAGGCAATGAATGGTGAGCTCGCTGTCAGTCGTCGCCGACGGGGCGGCACTATCTTGCGAGCTTCTCTTGAGTCCAGCCGACAGTTGTCGCTGGTGGGAGGGCTGTGAGGTGATGGAACAGAGCGAGGTGGCAGTACTGATCTTAGAGGATGATCAGCTATATGCTCAGAGTCTGGCAGATTCACTCCGGTCATTTGACGCCGAGCTGACTAGCGCCACGACGGTCAGCCCGGTGCAGGCTATGCGCTTGGTTGACGAGCTTCACCCCAAGCTTCTAATTGCCGATCTTCACCTTGGTAGCTACAATTTCTTAACTTTATTAAATGAATTAATTAGTTATTCAGATACCATAGCTTTACCTAAAGTTATCTTGTCCTCCTCGGCGCAGCGACTGAATCAGGCAGATATGGCGGATTACGGAGTAGTGGCTCTCTATGATAAGGCGACGTATGACTTCACTGATTTAGCGGAGCTGGCCCGAGGTATCGTCCGTGGCGGTTAGCTTGACGACTAGGGCGATCATTTTGCGTCGGACTAACTACGGTGAGGCGGATCGCATCTTGACTATTCTGACGCCGGAGCATGGTCAGCTGGCGGTGATGGCAAAGGCGGTGCGGCGAGCCAAGTCCAAGCTGGCCGGTGGGATCGAGCTATTCGCCATTTGTGAGCTGGGCTTGGTTAAAAGCTCTAGTGCTACTAACGGTATGTGGACGCTAACTTCATCTAGAATTGTCATTTTTTACGACCAGCTAATGCTGGACTACGATCGATTGCAATTCGGCTATGAGGCGATCAAGCAGATTGGCCGGCTGAGCAGCGTAGTCGATACACCCGAGCTGTATCAGGTGCTAGCGGGGGTGCTGGCTAGCCTAAACAGTCACCTGATTGACTTGAGATTGGTCAAGGCCTGGTTCAGTCTGCACTTAGCCCGTCTAAAGGGAAGTGAGCTCAATCTGCTAACAGATTCAAACGGGATGAAGCTGGTCGAAGGGGTGAGCTATGATTATGACATAGCCGAGCAGGCATTTGTCTATTTAGACGGTGGTGGACGGTATGATACCGAGACGATCAAGCTACTCCGTCTGCTCAGTGCTAATCCGGCGTCAATTTTAACCAGGCTCAAGATAGAAAATGAGGTGGTGCTGACCAATGTCTTATATTTGGCTAGCCTAGCTGAACAGAGCGGATGAAATGAAGGCTGTATAGCTCGGGCTTCAAGCTCTTCGCCACTCCAGCCCTCATTCTTCATCTACATCATCATTTCCTTCAGACCCGCCTGGCTGGCTCGTGTGCTGCTGAGCTTCAAGCGCACACAGTCTTCAGGAAATGACGATGTAGATGAAGGACAAAAGACACCCTTTACGTGCTAAGGACTATATGTGCCAGAGTAGCTCACCTAAGCTTCCGATGGCTGTTGATATAGCAGTGGGCTAGCAATTGCCAGTGGTAATCGCTACGTCGCCAGGCCTGAGGAAGCTAGGTGAGTTACTCTGGCTGGGGGGGTGATACACACGTAATTTCCCTGGTCTCACTACTTAGTCCAGCTTCAGTCAAAGATGAACGCTCCTAGTACGAGTAGTACAGTGTGGTTGACGAAGGCTGTTGATACAGCAGTAGGTTGGCAATTGCCAGTGGTAATCGCTATGTCGCCAGGCCTGAGGAGACCACCTGTACTGCTCGTACTAACTCAAGTTATGCGTGGAGGGGAAATTACAGAATCTGCTCTGAGCTACTTCCAGTCAACGATGGTAGCATCGACCATAGCTTTCGCCATAGCATCATCTGAAGCATCGTTAACATCATAGTAATGAGCCGTATCTAGATAATTAGCCGCCACACCTAAGATATGCAGCTCATCCATCAGCACATGTGCTCGATCCAGTGCCGACACCGAGATAATGGGGCAAGCTAAAATGATTTTATCGACCCGAACGGGCTTGAGCCAAGTTACTGCCGCCTCTAGTGGAGTCGGACTATCCAAGCCGTCGTCGACCAGGATGACGTTGTAGCCTCGTAAGTTTTCGGGCGAGACCTCCTGTGGCTCGATATTCTTATCTACCTCAAAGATAGCTTGCCGGACTTTCTCGTCTAGCCAGCCGGCATATTCACCATAATAATATTGCTGCTCAGATTCGCTGAGTCGGGGATTAACTGCTACCACTCCACCGGGCATGACCATGGCGTAGTCAATACTTTCGTCGTCGATATGGATCGTCTTCATCAGCAAGCGTCTCAGGACGGCGTGCAGATTTACCGCTATCTGGTAGCCGACTGCCACGCCGGCCTGGCTCAGTGCCACTACTGCCGTGTTCTCATAGCGATAGAGAGGCATTAGCTCGTCAGCCAGCTTCACTCCCGCCTCAGCTCGGGACTTAAAATACATGTGATCATTATAGCAAAGTCGCCCTTTGATATGTCTATCAATCTTTGACCTTGCGATAGCCTGGGCTTTCTGCTAACATAATTTACAACAAGATCAGCCAAAGCATAAGACTGATACATTAGATAGGGAAGAAGGGGGATATAGATGCTCGATGTGTTTATAACATCACGGGTCAGGCGTAAGATCGTAGTGGTCTATGCCAAGTACCCGGATTTCAAAACACACGTGCGAGGGCTGGCTAAATTGATCAAAGAAGACCCCGGCAACATCCAGCGGGAGCTGCGTCGGCTGGAGAAAGCAGGCTTCTTAGTCTCGGAAAAACGGGGTAACACCAAGGTCTTCTCAACCAACAAGAGCTTCCCGATCTTTAAGGAGCTGCAGGCGATAGTTATCAAGTCGCAGCAACTATCTAATAATCGTCAGCGCAATAGTCGCAATAGTGGCGGTGAGATGATTAGCCATTAAGATGGCGTCGAAAGCACCTTCGGCGGATCGACCGGCGGAGCGGAGGCCAGCCAATCTTCCGCCCATCATTCGGAAGTTGCTTGCCGCTCGGGGCTACCAAACGGCTTCGGCTAGGCGGGCATTTCTCCAGCCGGATTACCGGGCAACTGACTACGACCCATTCTTATTACCCGGCATGAAGCAGGCGGTCAAGCGACTGGGGCAAGCTCGAGCTAAGCAACAGAAGGTAACTATCTACTGTGACTACGATGTTGATGGTACTGCCTCGGCGGCCATCTTGCTAGATGCGCTCCCCAGGTTCGGTCTGACGGTTGACTACTACGTGCCCGACCGTTTCAAAGAGGGCTATGGTCTGAATAAAGAAGCGATCAAGCACCTCCATGACACTGGCACAGACCTAGTCTTGACAGTGGATAATGGCATTGTCTCTTTCGACGAAGTTGACTATGCTAACCAGTTGGGTCTGGATATGATCATTACCGATCATCATTCGCCTCGTGACACTTTACCCCGGGCGGTGGCGGTGGTAGACCCGAAGGTGACCTGGCGTGATCAGCCCGAGATCTATGACGAGCACTTTTGTCTGCGGGATCGACGGCGACGACTCTATCCTTTTCTCGACCTGTGTGGGGCGGGGGTAGCCTTCAAGCTGGTCGAAGCTCTAGGGCGGACGTTCCCCGACGACCTGCCGACCGGGCAGGAGAAGTGGCTACTTGACCTGGTGGCGATTGCTACGGTCAGCGACATCGTGACTTTGGCGGACGAGAACCGGGCGCTGGTTTACTGGGGGCTAAAGGTGCTGCAGAAGACCAGGCGTCCCGGTATCAAGGCACTGGTAGCGGTAGCGGGGCTAGATCTAATGGAGGTAGACTCGCAGGCGATCGGCTATATGCTTGGTCCACGCCTAAATGTAGCGGGGCGTCTAGCTAGTGCTCGTCTGGCGATAGAGCTACTAACGGCGACGGATAGCGAACGAGCGCTCCAGCTGGCTACCGAGCTAGATAAGCTTAATCGTCAGCGCAAGGCCATCCAGCAGACTATCTGCACTCAGGCGTTAGAGCAGGTTAAGGCAGATCAGCCGGTAGCTATTGCGGTGGGCGACGGCTGGCACGAGGGGGTGATCGGTATCGTTGCCTCGAAAGTCGAGGAGGCGGTGCTCAAACCGACCTTTATCTTTAGCCGTCATGATGAGCTGGCTAAGGCGTCGGGGCGGAGCTTCGGGCAATTCTCGATCGCTACAGCGATTGAGGCGACGAGCAGCTTGCTAATCAAGGGTGGTGGGCATGCGGCAGCCGGTGGTGTAACTGTCCGGGCGAGTCAGCTGGATCAGTGGTGCCAGGCGGTGAATCAGCACTACCGGTCACTCGGCTTGGGCGACCAGCAGAAATACTTCTACCCGTCACCGGACTTGATCTTAGATGACTTCAGCGAGCTTACGCCGGACCTGGTCGAGACGCTGGCGATGCTGGAGCCATATGGCCAGGGGAACCCGGTACCAACTTTCTTGTTACGGCATGTGACGGTGGTAGAGCGACGCCTGATGGGTAGTGAGCAGCAGCACGTCAAATACACTTTCACTGATACTCAGGGCAGGTGCTTGCGGGCGATTGCTTTCGATGGGGCAAGTAAGTTTGACCTGATGCCGGGCGATGAAACCGAGCCGGTTTACGCTGACGCCTTGGTTGAGCTGTCGCTAAACGAATGGCGGGGTAACGTCTCGGTTGAGGGCAGGCTGATCAGGCTGACTGGCGAAGATATTGACTAAGTAGCAATAGGTGGTACTATAGCGATATCTGGTGTGGGCGTGGAGTCGCCATGTCTAACCAGCTAGTGAAAGGGGTCTCTGATGGAGATCTTGGCATTTATCGCCTTTGTGGCGGTCATAGTTTTTATAAACAGAATGATCCGAAAGGGGGTGAATGCGGGAGTTAATGGGTTTATTAATCAGGTTAAGAAGAGGCTGTAGCCTCTTCTTGACCAACCCACCCCAGGCGCTATCTTGCGAGATAGCGCCGTTTTCCTTGTTAATCTGGTTGTTAGGCATCCTGCTGCGAGCCTGTCCAGCTGATGCTTAGACAAGTCTATTTGCTGAAGAGACGTAGTGACTTATTGATCAATCTTAGACGGGGAATGGATGATGTTATTGTGCTGGGGACCTGTCCAGCCCCCAGCAGGATGCATAACGCTAAGCTACCTAAGCAAAAAGGTGGATAAATCATGCTTTATCATGATTAGCTGGTCTAACTAACGCATCAGCTGGGTTGCTGCGAGCCTGTCCAGCACCCAGCAGGATGCATAACGCTAAGCTACCTAAGCAAAAAGATACGTAATCACGCTTTGTCATAACTAGCTAGCTTAGCTAACGCATCAGCTGGGCTGCTGGGAATTGACAAGCTTTAGCGTTTATGTTACCGTATGGATACAGCAAATCAAATAATATTGCGAAAGGGCCATCACTTATGGAACTAAATAAATCTAATCAATCGGTCGGGAGGGGCGATTTCTCGTCTGATCTAGCTAAGTCTCAATGGGACGAGACTAAAGTAGATGATAAAGTCGATGTAGCTAGCCCAGCCATCGACCAAGATAAAGATACTGAGGCGGAAAAGTCGGCTGATAAAGCCAAGGCTTCTCGCATGAAGAAGCTGGTGGCTAGTGTAGCCATCGGTCTAACCCTAGTTGTATCCGGCGGTGTACATGCTTACCAACAGCATGTCGAGAACCAGCGGGCAGCTGAGGTGGCGGAAGAAGAGCGGGAGGATAATGAGCGTCGCCAGAAATTTCTTGATCAGATACCGCAGGACGATGAATTAGGGCGAGATGAATATATTTACAATGAAGCCGACAGAGTGCTTAGGCATGATGTTGTCGATTGGTACGAAGCTAATCCGCACGAAGGTAATGCTCCGAAAAGAGCCAGATTGAAATCGCCGAAAGAGTTTGAAGAGTGCTTTCACATTACGCCGGAGGACTATCAGAAGCAATGTCTAGAAAAATACGGCATTAACGCCGACGACTTCGCTGATGATACCGAGGCTGAGGCGCAGCAGCGCTTCGACGAGGCTAAGCGAATCCAAGACGAGTATGCGGCGAAGCTGGGGGACAGTGAGCGACATGAGCGATCTAGCGCGAACGATTATTGTCTGCCGGAAGATCCTGGTTCTAGAAGAATGCGGGCATTGCAAAATGGTGATATTTCTTACTTCAAGAAGAGCAAGGAGTCTAAGGTGAAGCAAGCTCTGAAAGATAAAATGGATGAGCTAGAGTACGAGGAATTGCGTCGTAAGCATAATGAGGAGGGTTTTTATGAGACTCCGGATGGCAAAACAGATGGATGTCCCCAATAGTTTCTTTAACCAAGATTGCGCAACTAAGTAGCGCAAGGCCATAGAAAGCAACATAGCCTCCAGGGCGGTGCCAACACCGCCCTATTTTGCTTAGGTATGAAAAACGCCATACAAGTCTACTAGGCTATTGCTATAATCAGTTGTGAATATGATGTGGAAGTATTCGAAGGGTATATTATTTGTTGTGGGAGGTAAAAATTATGAAAGTGATGTACATTGACGTCGGGTCATCAACTGTCAAGGTGTACGGCGCTGGTAACCATGGCACCGTACTTAAAGAAACAAAAAGCCTGCCATTTAAGAATGAGTTCAGCCCGGAGGTGGGTCTCTCGGAGAAGATGAAGCAAGAGCTGATCGATTACGTTAACCGAGCTAAGGATAAGTATAAGCCGGTCAGAGTCAAGGTCTTCGCTACTGCTATTTTTCGACGACTAACTAGGGCTGCCTATCATCGTCTGGCTGATGATTTCTTCGAGCAGACAGGGACGTATTTCAATGTCGTGTCGCACGAGCTGGAAAGCTTTTACCTAGAGAAAGCTCTGTCGTCGGAATACACCGGCGGCGTGCCGCTACTACTTATCAATATAGGTGGTGGCTCGACCGAATTAATCGTCAAAGAAGCCGGTGAAGTAGTCGGAAGGTACAACTTGGAGGTTGGCGTCGGGACAGTACTGAATGATTTTCCCTTCCTTAATGAGGCGTACTCTAAACACGCTCTGCGTGAGGTCGTTGATAGTATAAGCAAGCAACTGCCCGGCACTAAGCTGGCTACGCCGGTCGCTATTTATAATGGTGGTGAGCTGACGTACATGAGGCTAGCCGGCTACAACTTGGCGACGAATGATATATTTAGCGACCCTACTCACCCATGCGTGATCTCCTCCGGTGACTTTGCCGCTAGGAATGAGGAGATTTATCAGAAAATATCCATCAAAGAACTGGAGAATCTCATGCCGGATGATCCTCTATGGATGCATGGCGCTAGGGCTTGCTCGGCGATCGCTCAGGCAATAGTCGAGAAGTTTCAAGTCGAAAAACTAGTGCCGTCCGACTCTAATATGATTGACGGAGCTATAAAGCAGGAATATCGCTCGGTCGTTTTAACTGGTAGTTATCGTAAATACTGGTCATATATCTCTAAGGTTAAGCAGAATCTATTGGAGAACGGGGTGAAAGTGTTGAGCCCGAGGTATGATACGATAAAGAACCCCGGCACAGATTTCATTGAATTTGAGGGTGAAGAGAATATGTCGCCTCTGGAAATAATGCGTTATCATCTGAGTATGATTGGCAGCTCTGATGCGCTGATAGTTTGTGACGTTGACGGCTACGTCGGGGCGTCGACGCTTATGGAGATTGGCTATGCTCATGGCATAGGCAAGAGGATAATCTTTACCGAGAAACCTGAAGAATACATGCTACAGATCATGCCCGCAGAAATTGGACTGTAAGCGCCTGGGCTGCCGTGGCCTGTCCAGCACCCAGCAGGATGCATAACGCTAAGCTACCTAAGCAAAAAGATACGTAATCACGCCTTGTCATGACTAGCCAGTCTAGCTAACGCATCAGCTGGGCTACTCTGGCTAGAGCGTTGATACACACGTAATTTCCCTGGTCTCATTTCTTAATCTGACCTCAGCTAAAGCAAACTTTCTTGGTACGAGTAGTACAGTGTGGTTGACGAAGGCTGTTGATATATCAGTAAGCTATCCAGTGCACGTGGTAGTTTATACGGTGCCAAGCCTGAGGAGACCACCTGTACTACTCGTACCAACCCGGGTTATGTATGGAGGGAAATTACAGGCATAAGGTGTTAATGCAGTGAGTTAGTACGCTGTGGTTGCAAAATGCTCGCCATCTGATATGATAGTAGTCGATATGATCACAGTGAAGAGAAAAGATACCCGTGAGGCGAACGAGAACTTGCTTCGTCGGTTTAACCGTCGAGTGCTTCAGTCGGGCGTAATCGCCAAGGCGAAGGCGTCACAGCGGTTCAGCAAGCCTCAGACCAGGCGAGACCGACGCCGAGTGGCTATTCTGCGAGACCAGCGCCGGGCCGAGAAGGCTCTACAAATGCGCCTCGGTACGTTCAAGGCTTCTCGCTAGGTAGCGGGCGAGAGTAGTCGAGCGATGCTATTATTGCTAGCCCTCCAGCCGGAGGGCTAGCTTAGTTCTGAGTATAGAGCCGGCCAGAGTTGCCGAGCCGGGAATGTAAAAGTGGTACAATATGAATGAATGAGAAGGGAGGGCTAATGAGCTTATCGGATAGAATCAAAGCTGACTTTAAGCAGGCTATGCTAGCCCATGACGAGATGGGTAAAGTGACGCTTAATGGGCTGAAGTCAGCCATTAAGTACAAGCAGGTCGCCAAAGGTGCCGGGGCGGAATTAACTGACGCCGAGATAGAAGCGGTCGTAGCGCACGAGGTCAAGGCTCGCAATGACGCCATTGCCATTTATCGGCAGGCGGGCGACAGCGAGCGAGTAGCCAAAGAGACGGCGGAGCGAGATATCATCGCTAAGTATCTGCCAAAGCAACTGACGACGGACGAGCTCAGAGCTAAGCTGGAGGAGATCGTCAAGCAAGGTGGCTACACTCAGGCTGACTTTGGCAAGGTGATGGGCGAAGCGAAGAAACAGCTCGGTAATTCGGCTAGCGGTGGCGATATCGCCCGGGTGGTGCGGGAGCTATTAGCCCAATGATCCTGATGCTCGGACCGGCCGGAGCCGGCAAGTCGCTGCAGGGGCAAATCTTGGCACTTCGCCACGGCTGGAAGTGGTTCAGCATGGGGGCGGCGTTACGCCGGCACGCTACACCCGAGATTCAGGCGCTACTGGATCAAGGTAAGATCGTCCCTAATCACATTACTAATGACCTAGCTGCTCGCTTGTTTCACGAAGAGGCTGATCTGAGACATCTGATCGTTGATGGTTATCCTCGCAATATGGAGCAGGCCGGCTATCTGGTCGATTATCTGTCGGGTAGGGATGGCGACTCTCCAAATGTCGTCATGGTGCTGGATATCGGGAAGGAAGAGGTCCTCAGACGCTTGCGTCAGCGGGGGCGTTCGGATGACAATGACGAGGCGATTGCCGAGCGACTGGCGATCTTCGCCAGAGAAGGGCAGGCGATAATCGACTTTCTGGCTGAGAACGGCTTTGACATTGAGCGGGTGGCGGCCGGTCGGACGGTTGGCCAGGTGCATGATCAGATCGACGAGATTATCTGTCGGGTGCTACAATAGTTGGCAGTGACTAACGTTAAGGAGAAAAATGACCAAAGTTGTATTGCCGGCTAATTTCACTGCTGACGAGCTAAAGCACATGCGTGAGGCAGGTAAGATCTTAGCCGGCCTGTACCGAGATGTGCGCCGGGAAGTCAAGGTCGGTGTGACCGGGCGACAGCTGAACGACTGGTTCGCCCGAGAGATTAAGGCTCGGGGGGCGCATGCTACCTATCTTGACCCTGATGTTAATTTCCCGGGGGTGGTTTGCATCAGCGTTAACGACATGGTGGTGCATGGTGTGCCGAATGATAATCCTCTGGCGGAGGGCGATGTGGTCAGCTTTGACCTGGTGATAGACGTCGGCGGAATGAAGGCGGATAGTGCCTTCACCATGCTGACTGATGATGCTCAGCCGACCGGAGCGAAGAAGTTGCTACTGAGTACCACTGAGCGGAGCTTATACGCCGGTATTGATGCTATCAAAGGAGCAGTGCGGACGGGCGACATTGGCTCGGCGGTGGAAAAAGTGCTGGACAAGGCGCATCTGGGAGTGGTGAAAGACCTGGTCGGGCATGGTATCGGTCGGACGATGCATGAGGAGCCCGATATACCTAACTATGGTCGACGCCATACGGGCATGCTGGTGCCGGTCGGTAATGCGATCGCTGTTGAGCCGATGGCGACGCTGGGCAGCTGGAGGGTAGTGCAGGATGATCCGGATGGCTGGGGGATTAGGACTCGTGACGGCTCGCTGGCAGCTCATTTCGAACACACCCTACTGCTAACTGACGGCGCCCCGGAGATTATCACCAAGCTATAATACCTCTATCGGATAATGACGTGAGCAGGTCGAGAGTTGTGAATATAAATACATGGTAAAAGTAGGAGGTTATCATGAGTAAATCGCCCCCCCCGGAAGAAAGCCAAGCTATCGTCGAAGTCGTTCCGGCACGACTTACGTCGAACCTTGCAGTACGCTAAGTCGTCGAAAAAGTACGTCGTCATCTATGCGATAATCAATGTAGTAACGATTCCGCTTAGCGTGGTCGCTCCTATGCTGAGCGCTCAGCTGATCCTTGATCTGACGGGTAATAAATTAGAACAATTACTGTATACAGCCTTAGTGGTGTTGGCTATCGACTTGGTGAGGCAGATACTGGCTTACTTCGACGTGATCGTGTATCGCAAGATCTATCTCCAGATGATGGTCGAGCTGCGCATGGCGGTGATTCGTGAGGCGTTAAAGCTGGAAGTGTATGAGATAGATAAGTCTTCGGCCGGTCTATTCATCAGTCGACTCAACATGGACGTGGGCGAGATGGGTGCCGTACTTGGCGAATATATCTACCAGATCTTGGGTATCATAACTCGCATCGGGGTGATGGGGGCAATCTTTATCATGAATAAGTATATGTTTGCCTATGCTCTGGTGACGGCGCTAGCCACTTATGCCATCAAGCGCCGGGGTCTGAAGCGAGAGTACGAGATTCATCGTCAAGTTAAATCGCTAGAGGACGAGGTAACGGGGCTGACCGGTGAGCTGATACGAGGTGCCAGGGATGTCAAGACGCTGAATGCCGGAGCGATTGTGCTCAGTAGGATGTCGGACAGAATCCAGCGAGCCAATGACGATAAATACAAGGCGCTGGGTATCCGTAACCGCCATTGGCTATTTTCCAATGCCACCGAGGCGTTTTTCGGTTGCACTTTCTTCGTGCTGGCGGTGATACTGATGAAATACAATCTGGTGACTATCCCCGTCTTAATCGTGATCTACAAGTACAGAACACATATAGTTAATCTAATGACCAATTTTACAGAGATTGCTGAGTATAATGAGCGATTTACCATGGCTGCCGAACGAGTCTACGAAGTGATCGACAACAAGGTGTTTGACAAAGAGAAGTTCGGCGATATCGGCCTAGACCATCTGGAAGGTAAGATTGAGTTTGATCAGGTCAGCTTTAGCTATGATCGTGATGGTCGCAAGCGTCCAGTGTTGAACGGGATTAGCTTTACGGTTCATCCCAACGAGCGGGTTGCTTTTGTCGGGCGGAGCGGAGCAGGCAAGACCACCATCTTTAACCTGATCACTCGTCTCTACCATGCCGACAGCGGCACCATCAAGCTGGATGGCTACGACATCGAATCGCTAACCCGTGACTCTATTAGAAACAACATGTCGATCATTACCCAATCACCCTATATCTTTAACTTCTCAATCAAGGACAATCTGCTGATCGCTAAACCCGGTGCTAGTATGCGAGAGATACGCTCAGTCTGTCAGGCAGCCTGCATCGATGACTACATCATGTCCTTGCCGGAAGGCTATGAGACTATGCTGGGTGAAGGCGGTGTCATACTATCAGGCGGACAACGCCAACGCCTGGCCATCGCTCGAGCCCTACTCAAGAAGACTGAAGTAATCCTCTTTGACGAGGCCACCAGCGCTCTGGATAACGAGACTCAGGAGCAGATCCAGCGAGCTATCGGCAACCTCCAGGGTGAATATACCATTCTGATCGTCGCTCACCGCCTATCTACAGTCATTGACAGTGACCGGATCTTCGTCGTTGATAAAGGTAAGATAGTTGCCGACGGCACCCATCAGGAACTACTACGTAGCTGCCAATTCTACCATGACCTCTACCGGAAGGATTTGGTGTAGGGGGCTATTACAACCGGAGCAGTTCAAGTGTTAGATAGGACGACAAGATGAGATGGCTACTTCTCTTGCTTAGCTAGATAATCTCTCAACAGGACAAAGGCATCTACGTCTTCAATTGCCGTCAGGTACTTCCGCCACTCATCATCGCTTAGTTCAGCCAGGCTACGTCCCGGGAAACTGGGATGACCATAGATGTACAGTAGCTCTGTCCAACCGTGTAGATTATTGCCACGGGGCTTATCGGTTATGAAGCCTTCCTCATCAGCAACAAAAATGTGGTCTTTTGTACCGTCAAAATAACCGACCGCAAAAGAGAAGATGGCGCGGCGGTCGGTCTCATCCTGCATTAGTTTGATGACTCCTGGGCAGCTAAAACTATTAAGTAGTAACTTAACGAATGGCCCCGGAAAGCCTTTTAGCGCCGGGATGAAGAAGCCACGGTCGTCAACGATCAGGTGCTTACCGGGGAAAGCTTTCTTGGCCTGTGAGAGTTTATTTTTTGCAATTGTCTGAATATCCAGATCTCGTCCTTCGTCAAAGTCGTATTCAAGTCGCCGAAGGTCAATGTCGAGCGGCTGAAGGAGCTTCTTTAGACTAGCAAACTTACGCCGGTTAGAGGTAACGAAGTAAATCGTTTTACTTTTTGCCATGAATAATTCTTTCTATTAACGTTACGAAGTTTATCTTATCTACATCTAGTTTACCAGATGGGTCAAAAAGTAGGGCGAAGGGTTGAGGTGTCATAATGCGATGATGTAAAATATGTTGCAGAGCATGGTGGTGTTTAAGGATAAGTAATCGTAATTGTGTTGCATATAGCTCATATTTCTCCTATAAGTTATGTTTTGCAAAAGCTGTAGAAGTAGGAAAAAAGTAATTAAGTTGACAAAAGGAGGGGTATGAATGTAATCTACGCTACCACCAACAAATACAAGCTGGCCGGGGCAAATAATGCTTTACGTGGAACGGATGTCGAGCTTATCGCACCAAAGCAGGAGCTGCCTGATGTTCCGGAGATACAGTCAGACAGTCAAGAGGCAGTATCGGTGGATAAGGCAAAAAAGTACTTCCAACTATTGAAGTGTCCGCTAGTGGTGATGGACTCCGGGTTATTTATTGAAGAGCTTAAAGGCTTCCCCGGTATATACACGAAGTATGCCCTAGACACGGTTGGTATTAAGAGGATTATCGAGATGCTGAATGATAACTTTCGTGCTTATACCAAGCGGACGGTTGTTTATCATGACGGCTCAGTGATCAAGGCTTTTACCTCTGAAATATGGGGGAATCTGGTCAGAGAGCCGCAGGGTGATAATGGCCGAAATTACGATAAGTATTTTATTCCTGACGGAGATGATAAGACCATTGCCGAAATGAGCGATGATGAAAAGTCGGCTATGATAGCGCCGGTTTGGCGAGAGTTAGCTAAATGGATACAGAGGGCACGGTCTGAAGTCTAAGATCCTGAGGCATGGTCAAGGTGCTTAATTGCGACGACTATAAAGAGCTGATTTGCGCAATCCTCCTGCATTTCGCATACTAGGCTGAAGCGTGATATAATCACACCATAATGAGCGAAAATAGATACATGATCGGGGTTGACATAGGCACCAGTAGGGTGCGGGTGGTGATTGGCTCGCTGGCATCAACCGACGGTCCTGATGGTCGGTCGCTCGACGGCGACACTATCACCATTGTCGGTGTGGGCGAGTACGCCAGCCAAGGCATGCGCAAAGGGACTATAGCCGACATCGGCAAGGTTACCATTAGTCTGGACAAGGCGATGGCTGTTGCCGAGGGGATGAGCGGGGTGGACATCCAGGAAGCGGTCGTCGGTATCAACGGCTCGCATATCGCCGGCATGGCTTCACGGGGACTTATCACGGTTGATCAGACCAAGCCGATCGGCAATAGCGAGGTTGACCGGGTGATTGATGCCGCCACGCAGGTCAAGCTGTCGGCAAATCGGGAGATCGTCAGCGTCGAGCCTCATTTCTACAAGATTGACAATCAAGAGGGAATCCGGGATCCGTTAGATATGTCGGGAGTTCGGTTGGAAGTGGAAGTCTACATGGTGACGGCTTTGCGCCCGAATATTAAGAATCTGGATCAAGTACTGGAGCAGGCGAATTTGGTGTCCAGCCAGTTCTATCAGCCGGTCGGGCTGGTGGCTGCTAATCTGGCTTTGTCGGATCAGCAGAAGGAAAACGGTGCAGTGATGATTGATATCGGTCATTCGACTACTAATATCGTCGTCTACGAAGAGGGCGACGTCATCTTCGTCAAGACTTTGCCGGTTGGCTCGAATAATATCACAACTGATCTGGCGATCGGTCTGAGGGCTGACTTGGATGTGGCTGAGCGGGTCAAGCTGGAGCATGCGGTTGCTTCGCCGGAGTTAAGGCGGGGTAACGAGACGACGGTCTCGCTTAACATTGGTAATGGACCATCAGCTCAGAAGTTGACCTTTAAGACTGAGCTGATCGACGATATCGTTGAGGCTCGCCTGAGTGAGCTATTCGAACTGATCAATAAAGAGCTGAAGCGAATCAAGAAGCAGGCTAACTTGCCGGGCGGGGCTGTCTTGACCGGTGGCGGAGCCAAGCTGAGGGGGCTGGTTGACTATGCCAGAGAAGCGCTCGGTATGAATGTGCATCTATACAAGATGCCGGTCTACAAAGGTCTGGCGGATAAGGTGAAAGACCCCGGCTGGACAGTGGCGCTTGGTTTGATGGAGCGGGATGCTCAGCGGGGTGGTAGTAGCGGTGACGGACACTCATCTCGCCCGGGTATCTTGAGCGGGATCATCGGCAGGATTGCCGGATTATTTACCCGCAGAAACGGGCGCTAAACCATTAGCTTTAACTTGCGACAAGGCTGGCTGATGTGTATAATCGTAGCAGTGAAGCTAAACTGTTTGAGGAGGGAATATGCCAGAGGTTAAGCCCGCAGAGATCCAGTCTACGGCTGTTATCAAGGTGGTCGGCGTTGGCGGTGCTGGCGGAGCCGCCATCAATCGGATGAAAGATACCGGTATTCGGGGAGTCGAATTCATTGCTATTAACACCGACGCTCAGGCGCTACGTCATTCTAAGGCTGATGTCAAGATTCATATTGGCAAGGATACCACTCGGGGGTTAGGCGCCGGGGCTGACCCTAAGGTTGGCGAAGCGGCCGCTAGCGAGAGTGTTGACGAGATCAAGAAGTCGCTGGAAGGCTCGGATATGGCGTTCATCACCTTCGGGGCCGGTGGCGGCACCGGCTCGGGAGCAGCACCGATCGTCTCGCAGATTGCCAGGGACCTAGGGGTACTGACGGTCGGCGTAGTGACTCGTCCTTTTAGCTTTGAGGGCGACAAGCGGCGGCGCAACGCCGAGTATGGTATCGGTAATATCTCTCGTACGGTTGACACTCTGATTACTATACCTAATGACCGTCTGCTCCAGACGATTGATCGTCGGACGCCGCTACTGGAGACATTTAAGATCGCTGATGATGTCTTGCGCCAGGGGGTGCAGGGGATCAGCGAGCTGATTACTGAGAATGGACTGATCAACCTTGACTTTGCCGACGTCAAGGCGATTATGAGCAATGCCGGCTCAGCACTGATGGGTATCGGGCGGGCGTCGGGTGACGACCGAGCCGAGAAAGCTGCCAAGCAGGCGATCGAGTCGCCTTTGATCGAGGTCAGTATTGATGGAGCCAGGGGCGTTCTCTTTAATGTAACCGGTGGCTATGACATGTCGATGGCGGAGGTGCAGGAGGCGGCTGAGATTATCACGGCGGCCGTCTCGCCTGAGGCCAATATCATCTTCGGGGCGACGATTGACCCCGAGATGGACGACGAGCTGATCATCACGGTAGTAGCGACCGGCTTCGATGCTGACTATTTCGCCGGTGGCGCTAAGCCCGACGGCGAGGCTACTGCTGTCGGTGGCGGTACCGGAGCAGACACTGTAGTCAGTAATGTCGAGGATATCGACCTATCTAAGATTGACCTGGATAGCGATGCCGGTACGGCGCATGATGTCGAGAGCTTCGGCTCAACGGATAATACCGGCTCCGGCTGGCAATGGCCAACTACTGAGAATGTTACCTCGGACGCTGATGCCGATAGCCATATTGATGATGACGCCATAGATAGCAGTCGCCTGCCCAGCGCTGACGATGACAGTAGCTCAGAGGAAGAAGAGGCGAAGAATGATGATGACGCCTACGACGCCCCCAGCTTCCTGCGTCGTCGCTTCCGACGTAAGAAGAAGGACGACTCAGACGACTAAAGTATAGCCGGCGGTAGGATATGCATTGCCCTAAGTGTGGATATGAAGACAGTAAGGTGATCGAATCTCGTGACACCGGTAGTGCGGTTCGTCGCCGTCGGGAGTGTCTGCAGTGTGGTGCTCGCTATACTACTTACGAAAGGCTAGAGCGTCCTAACATCGCCGTGATCAAGCGGGATGGACGCAAAGTCCTATTCGACCGCCAGAAACTCTACAATGCTATCCAGCGCTCGGTGGGTAAGTTCCTCAATGCTGAGACTGAGGTAGATAATATCGTCGGTGGAGTAGAGGAGCGGATTTATTCACTGGGCGAGCTGGAGGTTACCAGCCAGCAGATCGGTGATTTCGTTCTGGATGAACTGGCTGAGCGCAATGAGGTGGCATATGTTCGCTTCGCCAGCGTCTACCGAGAGTTTAAGAGCGCTGATGAGTTCGCACAGGCACTAGGTGAGCTACGCAAGAGTCGTCAGGCAGGACAAGCTAAAGATTAATAGGAGGTGGGAATGCGTGTAGTGATGGTTTATCGAGAGAAGTCCGAGCACCGCATGGCGGTCGAGACCTTTCTCAGGGAATACCGCTATCGGACGGGGCGAGAGATCGAGACGCTTGACCCTGACACTAGAGAAGGCGTGGCTTTTTGCCGTCTGTACGATATCGTCGAGTATCCCACTATAGTAGCGGTGACCGATGACGGCGTGCTCTATCAGCGGTGGCGAGGCGCCCAACTGCCCACTATCAATGAAGTACAGTCCGCCGCCCTGGCTTAGCTCGTTGGCTTTTCACTCCAGCCCTCACTCTTCGTCTCGTCATCATTTCCTTCAGACCCGCCTGGCTGGCTCG